>Ga0182745_1000339_pt1 | contig 54886 bp, 51 predicted proteins | sample eDN3rd30CKraftBY_FD_128523 | JGI IMG/M metagenome (GOLD analysis project Ga0182745, IMG submission 128523) | Enriched backyard soil microbial communities from Emeryville, California, USA - eDNA 3rd pass 30_C Kraft BY (version 2) (version 2) | ecosystem: Environmental > Terrestrial > Soil >... | reverse complement strand
GGGCCTATGAAAACTTTAATTCGCGGCGAAAAAGTAAATGTATCGGATTATACTTCTGCCACTCAATTAGAGGTAGAAGTGAATGTATCATCTAATTTTGAAATTGATATTACCTGTTTTGGTCTTGATGAGAAAAAGCAGTTAACCGACGATCGATATATGATTTTTTATAATCAAATAAATTCCCCTTCCAGTGAAATTCAGCTTCACAATCTCGGCAATGGCAGCGGATCTTTTTTCATTGATTTAGCCAAAATTCCCGCTTCTATTCAATATCTTGTTTTCACAGCAACGATTGACGGGAATGGTACCATGGGGATGATTAATAGCGGCTTTCTTAAGATTAAAGCCGGTAATCAGGCATTGCTGGACTATTCCTTTAGCGCCGACGACTTCAAAAACGAAAAAGCCGTAATTATAACGGAGATTTATCATTACAAGTCTGTATGGAAGGTTTCATCTGTTGGAAGTGGATTCGACGGCGGACTAGCTGCTCTATTAGCTAACTTTGGAGGCACTGCGGCTGAGGAAAAGGCTCAATCTGAAGTTCAAGTTCAAGCTCCTACTCAAACTAATACACCGGCGTCACCAGTACTTGATAAAAAAATTCTGTTAGAGAAGAAAATGGAAAAACAAGCGCCCAAGCTATTGGACCTTTCTAAGAAAGCCAAGATTTCACTTGAAAAAGTAGGCTTACAAAATCATACTGCCAAGGTTGCACTCTGTTTGGATATTTCCGGTTCCATGGGGAAAATGTATCGTACAGGCAAGATTCAAGAATTTGTGGAACGCATATTAGCCTTAGGCACACGCTTTGATGACGATGGCTCCATTGATGTCTTTCTATTTGGCAAAAATGCCTATGATGCAGGCGAAATTACCATTGATAACTTTACCGGCTCCATCGATCGTTTAATCAAGAAATACCCGCTTGAAGGCAATACCTACTACGGCAAGGCGATGAAAATTATTCGAAAACATTATTTTGGCTCCGGCGGCAAACGTGATAAGCCCTATTCGCAAAAGTCCCCTGTCTATGTCATGTTCGTTACGGACGGTGCCCCGTTCGACCGAGCAGATGCTGCGAGCCATATCCAACACTCATCCTATGAGCCGATTTTCTGGCAGTTCATGGCGATTGGCAAGTCCAATAAAAGCGCAAAAAAGAAAAGCGGCTTTTTCAACAGCCTCATCCAGTCCGATTTTTCATTTTTAGAGGAATTGGATCATTTACAAGGCCGCTATCTGGATAACGCCAATTTCTTCAGTGTGGAAGACCCTTTAGAGCTTTCCGACACCGAACTCTATGATTTGCTCATGACCGAATACCCTGACTGGGTGAAAAATGCTTCTCAAAAGGGATTAACTCAGTAAAATTTAGGAGGAGACTTGAAATGTCCAGTATTTCTTTAAGAAAAGATACAGTAAAAGTCGTACTTACGAAGAAAAAATTAACTGGGGTTCGAGCGAAAGTCGGACTCGTTTTAGATATTTCTGGGTCGATGAGACGCTTGTATAAAGTTGGCGAGGTACAGGAAGCCGTCGAACGCATCGCTGCTGTAGCCTCCCAATTTGATGATGACGGCTCGTTAGATCTGTGGGTGTATGATAATGAATTCGCTCGCCTCCCCGAAGTAACCGAGGACAACTTGCTCGGCTACGTTGAAAAGAACATCTTGAACAACGAAGCCATTCATAAATTTGGACGCAACGACGAACCGCAAGTAATGGCAGATGTGATTCAAAAGTATACAGTTGAAGATGTGAGTTCTGAACCCGTCTTCTTAATCTTCATCAATGACGGCGGCTGCAAACCCGGCATCAAAAAATTCATAGTCGAATCCTCAAATAAGCCAATCTTTTGGCAGTTTGTCGGAATTGGTGACTCAAATTTTGATGTGTTAAGGAAACTCGATACGATGGAAGGCCGCTTCATCGACAACGCGAACTTCTTCCACTTCGAAGACATCGAAAAAGTCACTGATGAAGAGCTCTACGAAAACCTATTGGACGAATTTCCTGCTTGGCTACAGGAAGCTAAGGAAAAAGGAATCTTAAAATGAAATGAGTGAGACCCTTGCTAATCTTGGCTTGGCAAGGGTTTTTATTTACGGATTTTAAGTGAATTTATGAGAGTAATTTTGAACTGGCGGATACGTGAATCAAGTTGGCGGATATCTCATAAATTTCGTGGATAAACGAGGAAAACTGGCGGATATGTTTTTTATTTTTTCGGAATGCTAAATATGTACTGATTATGAATAGTAATATTCTTTATTTTTAGTGCTTTTTTGCTTCTTCTTTCGAAATGGCTTAATTATTAGAGAAATTGGCTTAATTTCGACAAAATTTGGCTTAATTCTTTCACAACAGCTCTGCAGTCAAAATAAGCGCACGCCTTCACTATCAACTTTCTCTCATAATTAATACTTTTTCGCTCACCAGCTTCTCATTGGCGAGATTTTTTCAAGTTTTGGCTAGATTCCAACGAAAAATGGCTAGATTTTTCACCAAAGTGGCTAGATTTCCCTCAGCAGCTTCACCTATATGAAATAAGCGCGCTTCCCCCAATTAGTTCCCTAAACACCCCCTCCAAATTCCTCATCCATCTACCCTAACAAAAATCCTAAATTCCATCCCAAACGCATGCTTTATTTATTCCCTTTTCACCTAACAAATAACAATATTTTACCGTATTAAAAATACCGTTCAAAATCAAAATAAATACGTAAATCAAAAGGAGGTGCTTTTAGAATGTTGAAAAAGTTAGCAGGGTTACTTTTAGTTAGTGGCTTATTCGTGTTCTCATCTAGTTTTTCCGCGCAAGCAGCGATCCAGACCTTTAAGGAGCCGCCATTCGAATATTACAAAGTCGATAAAGGGGATTCCTTCTGGTACATTGCGCAACGCTATGGGCTGGATTATAAGGAGTTAATGAGGCTGAATCCGACTGTTGACCCTCTCAATATGCAAGTAGGCTCATCCATTCGTTTAAAGGATACGGCGAAGGCATCATCAAGCTTTGAAGAGGAAGTTGTTCGCTTGGTGAATATTGAAAGACAGAAAAACGGCTTAGGTGCCCTTACCCATCGAGCAGATGTGAAGAATGTGGCGCAGAAAAAAGCGATGGATATGATTAATAGTAACTACTTTAGTCATACGAGTCCTAACTATGGAAGTCCTTTTGATATGTTGAAAACTTTCGGCGTTACTTACAAAGCTGCAGGTGAAAACATTGCTAAAGGACAAAAGTCGCCACAAGAGGTTATGAACTCCTGGATGAATTCATCTGGTCATAGAGCCAATATTTTAAACGGTCAATACAACAGCATCGGTGTCGGTTACTATAATGGCGCATGGGTGCAAATGTTTATCCAAAGCTAATGAAAATTAGCCGACTCATATTAAAAGTGAGTCGGCCAATTTTTCGCATATTTACTTACGCCCCGCAACCCAATTCATACCCCAATTATAGGCTTTGTCCATATTTTGATGGCCGTTAAAGTATTCCACGAGACGTTCGACTTTAAAGGTTTCGTTATTGACATTTTCAATCATAGCGATGGCACACATAATTTGCCCATTTTTATGTTCATCCAGCTTCACTTCAATATCTGGACCTGCAGGGTATTTTAATGTCACAATCCCATCTGCTTGTGACCAATTGGCTACCCCTTCATAGATAAAGGCATAAACTAACACGCGTTTGATGTCGGCGATTTTACCACCATTAATGCGCAGATTTTCCCCTCCTGTAGCAGTACCGGTACGGTCATCTGCATCCAATTGGACATATGGATAGTTTTCATAGGAGCCAAAAGCATTTCCCAATGCTTGAACACAGCCTTTTTCACCGTTGTTCAGTTCATAAAGGCAACCGAGATCAAGATCGACATTATTTGACTTACCGAGGAAAGAAGAAAGAAAGCCGCCTGATTTTTTGCCGCTCGTTTGCTGATTCCAGTTGAGATTAACTAAAATTTCACCGAGCACCTGATCATTTTTGGTTAGGTTAATCGATTGACCTTTTTTCGTTAGCTCAATTTTGTTCAAATTCACCATCCAAATGTAGCCTCCCGTTTCGATTTAGGCACTTCATTATCGTATGCCGGAACTTTAAACCACGCCCATGACTTCCAACTCAACTAACCTCAAGTAGACCAAGCTTGCTTCCTAACAGCAGTTATTTCACCACATTCAACTCCAAAATATTCCGTAGCATTTCCTCAGTGGAAGTTGCGCCTAAGCCCTTTAGCCATTTTACCTTTTCGTCATTTGGCAGCATTTCATATAGCTCTCCATGTGTTGGACTATAGCCATAATCGGCCTCACAAATCATTTCGTAGTCCATCATGGAATCCCCCGCTGCTACATGGAGGTCATAGTCTACAAAATTTTGTAAGTATTGAACTGCATAGGCTTTGTTTAAACATGTCGGCAGTACGTATAACTTCTTGCCGTGTAGGAACATGCTCCAGCCCATTGTGGCCAGCTCGTTCTGAAACTCCGCTAGCTCCGCTCGAGGGACAAGCTCTCGATTGACATGGAACATATAAAACAAATCATCTATATAGAATTCCCTTAAAACCCAGGATTTATGCCGAATTTTTGCAAAGGTCCGAAGCATCTCTTCCTTAGGCTGGGATTGATCCGCCAAGCGCTCTTGCACGAGCTTAGTCCACGCTGTATCGGATTTGCCATCAACCAAGAGTGTGCCGCCATTACTCGTAATGGCATACTTAGGTTGAATATCCTTAGCCAATGCGTGGATTCTTTCATATTGATAAACAGCTCGCGTTGTAACGGGAACAAATAAATGCTCCTTGCTAAATTGCTTTAGCAAATCAATGGAATCCTGCGACATATAGGAAATGATAAGCTCCTCTTTGTGCTCGACCGGAATCACGTCTCCAGCGACTGGATATGTCTGCATCATCGTGTTTGAATAAATTAAAGTACGGTCCAAATCAGATGTAAAAAGTATCAAGGTAGATCCTCCTTATAATTCTTTAATGATTCCACAACACGAATAAGACATATCGGTAAATTCTTCAACCGGAACATTGCGCTCTTTTGCGAGCATCAGGATATGGGTTAAGTCGTTCGAATGCTCGGGATTCACAAGAATTTTCCACGGCACACGTCGCAGCAGGACACGCGTCGTTTCCCCCACACCCGGTTTGATGAAATGGGTATTTTGAATATCAAATAGCTGTTGAATCAATTCTACTGATTTCATGCCCTTCCACGATGGAGTTGGATCGTCTTTTCTTAGCTCTTCTAGCTTTTGTGCAACTTCCTTTTCCACCTTTTCGAATTCCTTCGTTAAACTATCGATATAAAGATTCGAAACATCGGCAGATTCTAATTCCCTATAATATTTCGCCCCGTGGAAGTCTCCTTCTTCCATAAAATCATAGTTTAAGACAGTTCGGCTGACTAAACCTGATACTGTGGAATTTAAGCATGCTGAGGGAATTAAGAAGTCATCGCGAGTGCCGTAAATACTGACACAATGGCCAGGATCAGCTAAAACACTTAAACTGGAATCCAACTTTTGTTCATGGGTTTCGTTATAAGCCTTACAAGCTTCATCTAATTCGAAGGTAATAGCTCCTTTTCCTGTCCAGCCGTCGACAAATTGAATTTTCGCCTCTGGATGCGCGTGAAAAATATAGTCAATCGCCGTTTCATCAATGCCCCTCCCTCGAATAATCGAGATGGAATAATGAGGAACATCCATTTGGTATTTAAAGGATAAGTATCTTTTAATTAAAATTCCGATTGGTGTACCAGCTCTCGCTAAGCTCACCAACACTAGATTTTCTAGGCCGTTACGTTCCTTGATTTGCTCTGCAACCACCCCTACAGCAATGGCCACACGTTTTGAGTATTGCTCTAACGTATTATGAAACAAACTTAAGTATTCTTCTGTTGGTTGATATTCTACAGGCAGCATTTCCGAATAATGTGTACCCGATTGGATCAGTTTTTCTCTTTCCTCTGACTTTCTCTCAATCTTATAATTGCTAATATCCCGCAATAAAAAAACGACGTCTTCTTCTTTGTAGCTTCCCATTTTATCCGGTTTCACAATTGGTTTATTCATGTATTCACCCTCCATGCTTTTGTAGTTGGTGCGAATGCTCCTTTACTGGATGATTTCTGTAAGATTGACGATATTAATGATTGGGATTTTCACCTTACTCAGCTCTTCAATCAGCGGACCTGCCGCATCTAATGAAGCCATTCGTTCAAAAATGATGAAAACCTCATCATATTGTTCTGGCTCGATGTTGTACAAATAATTTGTGACGCCTTGGTTTTCAGGGCTATCAAATGTGAATTTCTGTTGAATTGTATATTTTGGCGAGCTGGAATGGTAGATTGGACTCCGTGTAGTCGATTGAAAAGCAATTTGCTCCCCCATTTGGGAAGCAATGAGCATAGGCAAATACATAAACTCTCCTGTTCCAATGACTACGGTTTTTTTACCGCGTCTAATCTCTTTCACATAGTTCGCGATTGTTTGAATTTGGTTTGAAAATTCTCTTTCCTGTTCAATTGAAAGACCGAATCTGCCTGTTGCTTGTATATAACAGGATTTGTTTGAGATACCATTGGCACTAGTAGATGTGCTTTGTTGAAGACTTTCTGATGGTAAAAGATGCATGATCGGCAGGTAAGATACTTCTGGTTGGAATGCTTCGAATGGTTGGCATTCATGTTCTGCTAAATTTGGCGTTCCTTGAACTGAAACGACCCCGTCTATTAAAGATATCGCATGAATCGTAATGTTAAGTTCTTTCTCTAGCTGACGATATCTCTCTCGATATTCGGGTGTTCGCCAATCTAAAATCGAAACGACTGTAAACATCTTTTTCCACGGGTATTCCTCTTTAATGGTTCTAATAATATTGATGGCTGTTTTTCCTGTTGTGACTTCATCATCAATGAGCACAACTTCACTATCATCGCAGAAGAATTCTAAATCCTGCGCATATACTCGATGACTCGTTGCATGGGAATGCTCTTCTTCAAAGTTAATAATGGAAGTGACATCATCAATTTGTTCTCTTGTTGTATGGATGTACTTTGCATTATTTTTGAAGGTGCTAAATACCGCATGACCGAGTGCCGTTGCAGTTTCTGCAAAGCCTATAAAGGTCGTAGCGTGCGCAAGGGTAATCGGATTCTGTTGAATCATACTCCATGCTTCTTCGATTCCTTCATTCGTTTTGATGGCTTCTGCTATTTGCTGAACAAGTGGATGACTCTGTCCATGGACGACCTCTGCATAGCGGTAAGCTAGTAAACTACCAACTAGCAATGGAATTTTAGGATTGACTGCAAGATGCTTTCCTAAAACCTGGCTTACAAATAAGAAGCTGCGGTTTTTATTGATGCGGGCTGCCATTTGAAATAGCTGCCCTAGTTCAAAATCGTACGGATTATTCATGACTTCCACTTCGACAGTTAGATCATTTATGACTTGATAGACTTCTTTCGTTTCAACAGGTTTCAGTGTCATCACTCCCTACTCTTAATCTTCACGTCCTCGATAATAAGACTCGTATAATCCTCATGCTCGTTATATACACCAAACGCTTTTGCTCTTAGTAGAATGCGTTTTGCCCAATAATAATGGGGTTTAATTTCATTCATCTTATTGGCATATTGGCTTTTAAGAACCCCTACATTGCCCTCCGCATTATTAACAATACTGACCGCATCCATATATTCCTCATGAGTGACTGTATATAAAGCATGGACGGGCTTAATATGGGTTGGGTGAATAATCGTTTTTCCAATAATGCCGTTTAATTTATCCAAAATTACTTCATTGATTAGTCCATCTAGGAATTCGTTGAGTAATTCCTTACGTTTTTTCACACCGTAGTTTCCATGTCGGTATTCAAAAGGACTTACACGGAGCTGAGGCTTTAAAATCCGTTCCTCTTTTGAGAAGTACTCCCAAACCGGTCCTGAGATAACATAGCTATCTTCTTGTCTATTAAATACATTGATAATATCTGCTAAGCAATCCCGAATAACCGAGACATCATAAATCGTTGTATCAACATTTCTTCTAATCCCATATAAACCGCAGAAATCTGTACAGCCAACTCGTATATTTAAAATATACTTACTATATGCATCGAGTATTTCTTTTGTTTTCATCAAGGATGCCAATCGGTCTTCTTTATATATAAATTCAGTAGATTCTAAGATTGGCATAGCATAGAGAATCGTATCCTCTGTATTGATGTCATCGAGAATTTGCAAGAATTCCTCGGCATTTTTATATGAAAACTTCGGAAACACGTAGCCAGTTAGCACCTTATTGTATATTCCAATCTTGGAATTGATTCTTTTCAATTGTTCAGGATTTCGCACCCTTACAAAGATTAGCGGTAAATCATCAATAGTGATGATGTCATTCGCCAAAGCAAAATAGATGGTTTCAAGATGCTTTACTAAAAGCGCTTCTGCTTCATCCAGCTGATTATCGCCAATCGCATCCTCTAAATCAATCACCATCGATACCAATTCCTGGAATTTCTTTGTAATCACATCTTGCGCAATGCTCTCTTTTGTTGCAGGCATATAAAGCGTTGCACCAATCATGTAAGACAGAACTTCTTTGTCTGAATACTTCGTGAAGGACTCTGGCTGCTTGTAAAAAATTTTCCCCAATCTCTCTGGCGTCTCAAAACTAAAATGCTTCATCCCATTCCCCCTTACATTTTCTATAAAGAAAAGCTACCACTTATGCAGCAGTAGCCAAATCTATTGATTTAAACTAGTAGATTACTCTTCTGTATTTTCAGATTCTACTAATTTTTTCTTATTCATGAAGTGAACAACAAATGTAATTGCAAATGCTAAGATTAAAATAATGAAGAACAACCAATGTTCTAAGTGGAAACCAAATACACTAGCTAACATTTTCAATGCAATAATACCAATTAATATGAAGGCCGTATTTTCTAATTCAGGGACCTTTTCAATAAGTGTAAGGAAAACCCCTGCAACTGTACGCATCATGATAATTCCTAAAACTCCACCAACTAAAAGTACCCAAACTTGATCGGAAATGGCGAACGCAGCAAGAATGGAATCGACTGAGAACGCAATATCCATTAGCTCAACGGAAATTACTGTAGCCCAGAACGTCCCAAACATTCGAACCATTAAAGAATCCTTTTTAAATTCCTTTGCATCGTCCTCTTCCTCTCCACCTTTTTTGCTGAAGTGGGAGTATACAAGCCATCCTAAATAGAGGGCACCTAATACTTTGATAAACCAGAATTTGATGAGGTATACACCAATACCGATGAAAATAAAACGGAAGAAGTAGGCACCGAACATCCCATACATCAGTGCTTTCTTTCTTTGTTTAGGCGGAAGATGCTTTACTAAAACCGCTAATACAAGGGCATTATCCGCAGATAACAACCCTTCGATGACAACAAGCGAACCTATTAACCCCCACGATACAGGGTCTGTCAGCACTTCTCCCCAGTGTGCCCAGTCAAAAAATAAGGCATATGTGCTTAATATTTGCTCAATAATTTCCAAATTCGTTTACCTCACAATTTAATTAATGCCATACAACAATTATTTTTTTTAATACGATTATGCATTCAGTCCATATGCATTTACTAATGACTGCAAGCCGCCTTGATAACCGGAACCAACAGCATTAAATTTCCAGTCATTGCTGTGCTTATAGACTTCACAGAACACAACAGCCGTTTCAATACTGAAGTCTTCTCCTAAATCGTAGCGCAGCACTTCAGCACCTGTATCTTCATTAACTAAGCGCACAAAGGCATTCGACACCTGACCAAAGTTTTGGTGTCGAGTTTCTGCATCATGAATTGTGACTGTGATTGCAATTTTTTGGACATCCTGAGGGACTTTTCCTAGGTCAATTTTAATCTGCTCGTCATCTCCATCGCCTTCACCAGTTCGGTTATCCCCTGTATGAATAACGGAACCCTCTGGACTTTGAAGATTATTGTAGAAGATAAAATCTGATTCACCACGGCATTTGCCAGCTGCATTTAAAAGAAAGGCAGAAGCATCTAAGTCGTAATCTTGACCACCATCAAATTGTTTAATATCCCAGCCAAGTCCGATAATTATTCGTTGAAGCGATGGATCGGTTTTGGTAAGATCAATTCGCTGACCTTTACTTAGTTGAATTGCCATATTCAAATTCCTCCTAAGCTTATTTTAAATAGTCAATTATTGTTGATGGAAAGGAACACAGCAACCATCGTCACTGTGCTGCCCTTTAATAATTAACCTACTTGTAGACCGAAGTCATTACATAATGCTGCCAAGCCGCCTTGGTAGCCAGATCCAATCGCACTAAATTTCCATTCGCCATTATGACGGTATAGTTCACCGACAACTACCGCTGTTTCGATACTGAAGTCTTCACCTAGGTCATAGCGAATCAATTCTTCATTTGTCTCTTCATTTACCACACGGATAAATGCATTGGAAACCATTCCGAAGTTTTGTGTTCTGCTTTCTGCCTCATGAATCGTTACCGTAAACGTCACCTTTTGTACGCTTTCCGGAACTTCTTTTAAAGCGATTTTTACTTGCTCGTCATCACCATCACCATCACCTGTCAGGTTATCTCCAGAGTGAACTACTGAGCCGTTTCCGCCTGTTGTTTGGTTATAGAAGACAAAGTCCTGAGGACCTGTTACCTTCCCAGTTGCATCTAATAAAAACACTGAGGAATCTAAGTCAAAATCATTTCCGCCATCATACTTATTTGTATCCCAGCCAAGTCCTATTGAAAGTTTTGATAACCCTGGATTTGTCTTCGTTAAATCTACTTTTTGACCTTTTGCAAGAGAAACTACCATTTGAAAATCCTCCTATATAATTAAAATAAATTTTTATAACTATCTATCAATTTTATAGATATCGGTTGCAGATTGCAGACAAGCCGGGATCTGTTGTCCCTGTTCCGACTGCAGCAAACTTCCATTCATCGTTATGACGATAAATTTCACCTGTTATCAATGTTGTCTGGCCGGAATAGTTATCCGATAGGTTATATCGAATGATTTCTTCCTTTGTTTGCGGGTTCACGATGCGTATATATGCATTTTTTATCATGCCAAAATCCTGTTTACGCCTTTCACAGTCGTAAATATTAACGACAAAGACCAATTTATTATAGTCGCTCGGAACATTTTTCAAATCGACCATAATGACTTCATCGTCTCCATCGCCTTCACCCGTTGTATTATCTCCAGAGTGAACAACCGAACCGTTTTTGCTATTTTTATTGCCAAAATAGATGAGGTCTTTTTTATCTGTAAAGCGATCGTTTTGCAGCATGATGACAGAAGCATCACAATCAATATTCGGCGCTGACTTGAAAAAACCTGTTTTCCCCACAGGATCCCAGCCAAGTCCAACCATGATACGGCTAAGATCCGCTTTACCTTTAGTTAGATCAATGCGTTGTCCTTTTTGCAAATTAATTGTCACGAGCAGTTCCTCCTCCTTCGAATACTAAAAAGTTTAGTTTTTAAAATTCGCCAAATCAGTATGTACATTTTTTGCTAATTTAAAAATTAAATTTGTAAATTCATATACATTACTAATCCAAGTAAAAAGTTCTCCCTTTTTTTACCATCTATTAACTACTTTACTATTTTTTTTAAAATTTATACCTAAAACTAGGAAAAAGATAATCCCCATCGCTAGAACCCATAGTATTACGCTTCCAAATGCAGACTTTTCCGATAATTAACACAATTCAATGTTACCATATCAAGAATACTTTTACAATTTTACACTCTACTACTTTTACATATTCTGGTTTTTATTAGGATAGAAATATAGCCTGCTATCCCGTTATATCTCTTACCCGTTTTTTTCATTGCTAAGCAAAAAGCCTAACTTTAAGTTCTGCTTCCTAAAGTTAGGCATAATTATTATAAGATTAGGTGTTTCCTAGCCGAATAGACATACACGCAATTTCGTCCATTTTCTTTCGCTTCATAAAGGGCTTTGTCGGCCTGATTAAGAAGCTGCGTTAACGTTTCCTCTTGTTCATTTAAAGCCTGTGCCACACCAAAACTTGCCGTAACTGAAATGACTAAATCATCTGAAACTAAAGGCTGGGATTCAATCTCTCGGCGTACCTGCTCAGCCGCTTCCTTTCCTTCTTCTGCACTATATCCTTCTAACGCAAGAACAAATTCTTCCCCGCCAAACCGCGCGAAAAGAGCATTCTTTCCTAGCACATGCTGGCAAACCTGTGCAACATGCTTTAAAATCTGATCACCAATTAAATGACCATATGTATCATTTACACTTTTAAAGTAATCAATATCTAATAAGATTACGCTTAATGGCTCCTGCGTCTTACGAACATGTTTCAGCTTTTGTTCACACTGCTGGAAGAAGGCACGACGATTATATATCTGTGTCAGTTCATCGAAATATGCTTGCTGCTCTAATTGGGATTGAAGTCTTTTCAACTCCGTGATTTCTGTAAAAATAATAAGCAAACCTTTATTAAAACTTCCGTGCTTTAATGGCGCAGTACGAACCTGATAGATATGCTCTTTTAGTCTCATCTCCTGTGTAACCCCAATAGAATCTAGTTGTAGCGGATTGGTATCCCCTGTCACTGTCCGCCACATACCCTCAAACTTTTGCCCCAGCATCGATTTATTAAACTGGGGAAACATTCGTTTACTCGCCGCATTAAATTCTATAAAATGATGGGCCTCATCTAATACTATGACACCATCGCTAATACTATGAAAAATTGCATCCTTTGCAATGGGCATAACCGCAAACAACCGTGTCTTGCTGATTGACCAAAAGTATAAAAGTGAGGTAATCCAAATGACCATTGGCACGGGGTCAATTCCCGGCGGCGTTAAGCCCACTAAGTAAACGAAGGCTGTAGCCATTGGCACGAATTGCCCTACCATCAATGCAAAGACTTGTGGTCGATATTGTATGGAGGTTTCTTTCCATTTGGAAATGAGCAAGATGAAAGCAACAAACATAGAGCCAAATGTGAACATCCCATGCACTAAGTACCAGAACCCGATTTCGATTACACTAAAGGGAAGACCCAAAGTCGGGTGAATCGCAAATTCTTTATAATGCAAATGGTGAAAATCATTCGTTGCCACCATAATGACAGTTATAAAAGGAATGGCAAGAAGTGCAATCACTCGCTGTTTTGTAATCTTCCTACCTAAATATTGCATGACAAATAAAAGTCCAAGAGGTGGAGAAAAAGGCATTCCTAAATATTGAATAAGGGTCCAGTATTTCATTTCCTCTAAGGTAGAAGCAGTTAATGCAAAGGCTGATCCGAAGCAGTAAATCGTCGAACAGAGGATATTCAAAAAGAAGAGTATCGTTATATTGGAGTAAAGATGGCGTTTCATAAAGATGTGAATGCATAAATACAGATTTAGCACTCCTGAAGTACAAATAAGCGTGATATAGGCTGTTAATTGAGAAGTCACGTTTTTTCCTCTTAACTCATTTTTTCTTTAATGTAGCATATTTTGAATTCGTTTTGGAATGATAATTTTTAAATTTGTAAGAAAATTACAAATCAACAAAGAAAAAGACTTGTTTAACCACTAATCCTTGGTTATAAAGCTTTCTAACTCCCTCATTGAAAGCAAAAACTACTCTTAAAGAGACTGATTGCTCTAAGAGTAGCCAATTAGAATCGATTAAATTATTTTCCACAATACTTCTTACATTTCTTTCAACATTGAATTAATTTTTTTGGACAAATCGAGGGTATTCTTTTCGCCTACTCTAGCCTTTGTCTCTACTGGTGTCTCATCCCCATTGTCTGTACACGCTGCCGTAACACTTAATAAACAGATGACGCTCAATAATAAAAAGAATCGTTTTCGCATATTTCACCCTCACTTTTTTTTTGCATTTAACTTATTTTCTGCAATGAAGGTTTAAATATGCGAATTTTTTCCTACATTTATAAATTCGCTCCATTAACTGCAAAATAGAAGCTTCCCTTTTTCAACCTGATACTCTCCCAATACATAAGGAATATAGTTCCCATGCCCTCGTTCAATCGGAAATCCTTGCTGATCTAAATGTCTCCAAATATACTCATCCACTGCATAAGGGCTTTGATATTGAAGCGTTTCGAGTTCATCCTTCGAAATTCCCGCAATATAGCGTGTGCCTGCGCGCTTAATGGTGATTTCAAAATAGCTCCCTTTGGACACCGCTACATCAAAGCTGCCTTTCCAATCGTTTAGTTCTTTTCGAATCAAATCCGCGACAATTTCAAAAAATTGATCGCTTCTTAAATTTCTCGATAAATATCCTCTAGCTACACCGTTAATTTCCATCTTTTCACTCTCCTAATAAGATTTCTATAAGGTTTAAGAGAAGAGACGAAAAAAACTCTTGCTGCACTGAATGCAACAAGAGTTTTAAAACCCGTCGTTATCACTCAAAGCATTGCTTTGCTGGTTGGAGCACCTTGCTTTTTAAGCAGGTTGCTGTGAAGTCTATGAGCCAGGACTCTCGTTCACTCTTGATAACCTTATTGAATTACTTTTATTTTAGCATAAAATGACAGAATCGGGAAGAGCTCACACTTGATTTAAGGCGGCAAAAAGCTTTGTCTCTAGCTAAATTCTTATAAAAACCCCACTCTGTTCTATCTTTATTTCGGAAATTCGAAAAAAACAGAACCTTATACCCTTCAAAATACGAACATATGTGCTATAATCGAGGTGTGATAGTATAGGGACCTAGAAGTAAGATTGGATCACCCTCCTTTAGAAAGGTGGTGATGCCATGACAGTTGCTGAATCGTTAATGTTTGCGGTAGGTTTTTCGGCGTTGATTGTATCAGTCCTAACCTTTAACCATAAAAAATAACCCATCCTATTCGCGTGAACGTTAGATGGGTTTAACCTTTGGAATGCCAATCCTCTTATAGGGACCAACTATTACAATTGACTGCTTGATGTTGCAGCATCAAGTAGTCACGTTTATATTACGATTTTCTTTCTTGTATTATACCAGATTTTCTACTTCCCTAACAAGATTGGACTGTGCAGCATTACGTTGAATTTAGTTAGGGGATTTCTAAAGCTTTCACTCCATCCACTCGCGCAAATTCTTTAATAAGAAAGCCTTCCCGACTTCATTAAAAAGAACTTTTTCATATTGCCGACCATTAAAAGTTCTGGTGCTGCTTTCAATTCCATAACCTTCAGACGCATCGTTGGCAACAGTCCTGCGATGTCCTTCTTCATCAACTTCCTCGCTTAAGATGCCCATCGCTTTTAGTTTTTTATTAATCATCATTCCCGTTATTCTTTTGCTCACCGATGCGTCAATGACCGCGTTAACCCTTTTGGCAAACTCATTGATGCCGATACTTTCTGGAGGCAAAACGACTGCCTCTAGCTGTTCATCGGTAATTCGAAACTGCGTTGGCTTTCTTGCAGTACGACTTGTTCTGTCAATCTCATTCGAAATATAATCAGTGAGATAAAATAACGGTCGAATTACTTGTGGGTTATGTAAGAAACTTTCATCCGTAATGGGGGTATCATCCAAAGGATTAATTCCACTCGCAATTTTCAAAAGAAGGTTTTTCGATTCCAGCAATTTTTTTGTTTCAAGGACCATCACATCACCCTTTCGTTAATTCTGCTTCTAATAACAGCTTATAAAGTTTTAAATTTTCTATATAAATTTCTATAAAATTTTCAGGAACCTGACCATAAAAAACATAAAATACATAGTCATGCTGCATGGCAAAATAACTATTTTGGGGATCTATATCTTCTAGCACCCTCAAATCAATTTGAAATTTTTCAAATTTTCGGCTATCTAATTCTCTATCCGACTCGAACAAATAAACTTGAGAGGAACCATCTTTTTTCGCTAAACAAGCCATACTATAGCTATTTTCTTCAGTAAGCTCAAACTCTTTCATCATAGCAGTTACTTTTTGTTTTTTGGAATATTCGTAATCACAGTTTTCACAACTCCCTTTACGGTTCCCCGTTTCACTTCTAAATTGTTCAAATACTTCTCCATGACAACGCGGACATTCACTAACAGATAGAATCAAAACCATACTTTCCACTCCTTCAAATTGAATAATAGATTGAAATGAATTAAGCAGATTCTAGAGGTTCATGCTGCAAGTTTCTTGAAGTTATTTCCATTTTAGTCCTTTTGCTTATGAAGTCAAACGGCTCTAAATCTCGTTAACTCACCTATAACTTTTTAAATATAAAATCTGGTGCGTTTTTCATCTCCAAAACTCATATTTCGCTTAAGAAAGGCTCAAATTTTTATTTTGAAAGGGTTAAATTTCTTCAGTATATATAAAAACTCCCCAAATATTTATTTTGGAGAGTTTTATATGAATCTACTATTTAATTGGTATTATTACAGTCGCAGTTGTAACATTGTCTTTTGTCGATTGAATCGTAATGTCGCCATTGTATTTTCTTACAACTTCTTTTACGATAAACAATCCTTGGCCCCGGATTTTTCCATCCTCTGCCGGTTTTGTCGAAAAACCTTGCTTGAAGATTTCCTCTTCACTTACAATACTAGGTCCTGTATTTGTCACTTCAAAAGTATAATGCGTATCGCTCGCATCACAAAGAATTGAGATTTTGCGTTGTTTTTCTTCTAATTCTCGTGTTGCATCGATGGCATTATCAATCAAATTAGAAAGAATTTTAATCATATCCGTTGATTTAACCTGTTGATATGAATTCTGTGTTACCTTGGTTTCCAATGTAATTTGGTGATTTTGCGCAGTAATTTTTTTCGATTTCAATAGAATCGCTAACCCTGGATGCTCAATTGTTGCGTTAATCGACTCAATCAGTTGAACTTCATTTGACAGCGAATTCACATACTGCATTGCCTTCTCTGTTTCACCAATCATTAATAGTCCATGGATAACTTGAATATGATTCGAGTAGTCATGCCTTAATGAAGATACCGAACTCAGTAAAGTTCGAATCTCTCCTTGATAGGTATCCTCTGTACTTTCAATTTCTTTCGTCACTTCTCTTTGGTACCAATTTTGAAGGAAGTAAACTGAAATAATAACGATTAAGATAAATGCTGCATTGATCAAGAAAATGATTAAGTTGTTCTCTTGAACACTTTTATTAATGTCATTTATTTTATCTGTACTAATATCAATTGCAAGATAACCAACAATCTTACCTGCCTCATCTTTTATCGGTGCACCGACAGACAGATACCTTCCGTAACGTGGGTCGTCAATTATATCCGAAGCATAAGGGACTCCCTCATGATAGGCAAGACTCACCTGATCTTTTGGCAGGGAACAAACCGAACCAATTTTAAAAAATCCCTGTTTAGTACCCGGTAATCCAGAAATCATTGTATAAGAAACATTGGGATTATCAATTTTTACTATGTATACGTATAAAGCACCGATTTCTTCTCGAATTTTATCTAACTGATCGTTGATTTTCCAATAATAGTAATTTTTCTTTGGATTACTTAAGAATTTCATATATGTATCAGTATCAAATTTTGCAGATACTGCTTTTGCCGTTTCTAACGTTTGATTTGCAATAGTTTCTTCTACCGTGGTTTCTATGTTTTGATCTGTGACATAAAAACTAAATACATTAAAAATTATCAATAAAATGGCCGATATTACAATAATTAGTCTAATTTTATGATTTTTCATTTTATTAGGTACATCCTTAATTTTATTCCACTCTGTATTATAGTACTATAGTAATAACTTTTTTGAAACAGATAAGATTTACTAATTGTGAGGCGAAGGAGAAGCCCCCTTCCGCCCCACACATTTCAAGCGCCTGAATAGCTCTCGTCAACTTCAAACGAATCTAATGCCAAGCAGTTCGTTCACTCATTGGATGTTGATTGCGTTTTTCCGCTTCTTCACCAAACGTGTTTTTTGATTCAGCTGACTCTAAATTTGTATCTAGATGAATCTCAGAAGCAAACTCTTCATTATTGTTATCGGTCTGTTTGTATTGTTTTTCTAGTATTTTATCCACTGCCCAAACATTCCTTTCCATATTGGAGTCACAATTTGTTTTGTTCGCTTCGACATTTGGCATGATCGCTATCCCCCTCGCTTGAATGTAAAACATATAAAAACAATATGTTTCCCTACTAGTTTATCCAACAGTAGGCAATTTATTTTCTGTATAAATCACGTTTAAAGTAAATACTAAAATTTCTCTACTCTTCGTATTTCTCTATTATTTCTTTTGCTAGATTATAAAATGCCGTATACTGCCCATCTTCATCCCATTTCTGCTTAAAGGATGAATATTGCTTCAAGTAATCGGCTGCCAACGCGACCTGGTTACTGTTTTTAAATATTGCGTTAAATATATGCGTATTCATCCCTTTTTTCAATTTCCCCAAAGTGTTTTTATGTACTTTAGAGTCGTCTTTAAATTTTGTAATAACAATTCCTAAAGCTTCGATTTTAATATCCATATTTCTCGAAAACTCATCCACCCGATTAATAACATAGGGAATGCCATATGTAGACAGGATATCAGGGATGGCTGGAATGATATACCCATTGGCAATGCGCAGACCGTTCAATGTAATGATTCCCATATTGGGAGGGCAGTCAATTAAGATGTAGTCATAATTGTATTTAATCGGACGGATAGCCTTTTTTAAAATTTCTATCGGGTTGTCTGAGTAAAACGGTCCGGTCGGCATTTTGGCCAATACATCTTGAATATTGATAAGATCTAAGCTAGATGGAAGCAAATCTAAGTTATGAGCCGAGGCTATATTGGAAACATTTTTTTGAAGCGTTTTTTCAAGAACAAACTTCGTATCATCTGGATCTAACGCTTCTTCAAATAAAGTAGCTAAAGTATGTCCATTTTTATTTAACTCTTTCCAGCGTCGGTCTCCAATAAGCATCACAGTTGCATTCGTTTGCGGATCTAGGTCAATCAGCAATACTTTCTTTTTAAATTCGGACGTTAATACTTCAGCAAGGCCAACCGTTGTTGTTGTCTTTGCAACGCCACCTTTTAAGTTAATTGCCGGTATAACAATTGCCATTCAATCTCCCCTTTCCCTTGTCAAATAAGCATTTCTCCAATTTCCATTCAACTTTTTCCTGGAGCAAATTCATCTATATACTTATTCATTCAGCTCTTTCATTGTTAAAACGCCTTAAGACAAGGTATGCCTTCCCCTCTAATTTCATTAATCATTCAACGGTTTTTACATATTCCTTCTTCAAGCGCAAAATAAGACATTTCTCGGGAAATACACAGATAAATTATCTGAATATTGTTGAAATTTGGTGTAAGGGAGATTTTTACCTGTGAATCAGCGTAATCACCTCTAGCTGTCCTGTGGATAACACTATTTCTATCAACAATTGTGGATGAAATCTCTTTTGTTTGTGGATGAACTTCAGAATAATTTCTCAAATTCAATTTCGAGGTTGTGGATAACGCGAGAATATATTTTATTACTATGAGATTGTTCCATTTCCCAAAAGAAAAACCAACACTAAAATAGTGCTGGCTTCCTCTAAAATTTATTTACTATGTGTTAGATTCTCTTCGGCTGCAAAAACCTGCTTCCCTTTGCAATATGTCGCAACTACTTTATAAGGGAATTCGTGGTTTTCATATAAAGAATCCTTATGCTTTGCATGAATTGTTTCCTTTGTCACCAAATAAGGCACTTCTTCTACAATGGCAAAGTCGGCATCGTAGCCAACTTCAATACGACCTTTCCCTTCAATGCCAAAACGTTCTGCTGGAGACGAGGCTGTTAACCTAGCAACTTCTGTGAACGGCAGCCCCTTAGTTTTTGTCACTTCTAGAACCGATAGCAATGTAAACTGTCCACCATTAATGCCGCCCCATGCCTCAAAGAAATTCTTTTTCGTTAAATCCTTCAGTTCAGGAGAGCATGGAGAGTGATCGGAAGTAATAAAATCAATTTTCCCTTCTGCTAAAAGCGCGATCATTTCCCGTTGAACACTCGGAGCTCGTAATGGCGGTGCACATTTCGCAAAAACGCCATGCTCTTCAAACGCTTCATCATTAAATAATAAATAATGGGCACAGGTTTCAAGTGTGACATTCAGTCCGCGCTCTTTTGCTTCATGAATGATGCGAACCGCTTCTGGACTACTAATATGCACAAAATGTAGGGCACATCCTGTAACTTGCGCATAAGCAAGTGAGCGTTGAACAGCCTCCACCTCTGCAATAATCGGGCGTGATTCGCAGTAATCCTTCGGTTCAACCTTACCGCCTGCTAGTTTTTCGTTCGCAAGCAAGGCCGTCATTTCATCACTTTCAGCATGTAAAGCGAGAATCTTGCCAAGTCGGCTGATTTCTTTCATGCCATTTAGCAAAGCTAGGTTATCCACTGACTTAAATGGTTCAAAACCAGAATTTGAGATAAAAGCTTTAAATCCAATGACACCGCGCTCAGCTAAGCTTTCTAGCTCCCCAATGTTTTCTGGAACAAGCCCTCCCCAGAAACGATAGTCGATGGCAGACTTCTCAACAGATAACTGCTCCTTCAACTCCAAAGAAGGCACATCAATCGTTGGCGGGTTACTGTTTAACGGCATATCAAAATAGAGGGTTGCACCACCTGCAGCAAGCATTCGGGAACCCGTTTCGATTCCTTCCCACTCGACATTGCCCGGTTCATTAAAGTGAACATGTGCATCAATCGCTCCAGGTAATACAATCTTTCCTTCCAGTTCTACTGTTGGAACCCCTTCACTAACGATTTCTGACGCAATCTGAACGATTTTGCCGTCCTTTACAGCTACATCACAAAGGGTAACCCGATGCGGTTCAACGACTGTTCCACCTTTTAAGATAAAATCAAACGCCATTTTTACCCCTCCTTAACAGCTACGTATGAAGGTACATCATAAAAATCAAGTGCTGCCTGAACGCCTTCTCCACGCTTCGGTTCATATCCATTGCGAATTAACGCGGCCTCTAAAGCTTGCAGTGCTTTCAAAATATTTTCTTTCCGACAGCTATAGCCCATCGTTCCAATGCGCCAAATCTTCCCTTGAAGCGGTCCAAATGATGAAGCAATTTCTACGCCAAATTGCTCTAGCATCACTTTACGAACGTTCTCGCCGTCTACTCCTTCTGGAATCGCGATACATGTTACCGGCGTTAATTTGCAAGCTGGGTCTCCGAAAATTGTTAGCCCCATCGCTTCCAAACCTTTGACTAGCGCTGCTTCATGATAGCCGTGACGAACAAAACGCTCCTCCAGCCCTTCTTCTAAGACAAGTCGCAAGCCTTCACGCAACGCATAAATCATGGACGTTGCCTCTGTATGGTGATTTAGTCGACGCGGACCCCAATAATCCTGAATCATAGCCAAATCAAAGTAATTGCTGCGAATCATGTTCGTGCGTTTTTCCCTGAACTCTTCTTCTGTCGCAATACCATATTCAATCTTTTTGCGACCTTGAATCACAGCCTCTACCCGATCGTTATACGTAATCGGCGCCATTCCAGCTGGTATTGATAAGCACTTCTGAGTCCCACCAATAATGCCATCAATATACCATTCATCAACCGGAATATTCACGCCACCAATAGAAGCAACTGCATCGACAATCAGCAGCACATCTTGCTCACGACAAGCCTTTCCTAAGCTATCTAAAGGCTGCATACAACCTGTTGAAGTTTCGCCATGCACGACTGCGACAATTTTCGGCTGTACTTCTTTTATCTTGTCAATAATCGTTTGTTGATCGAAAACAGTTCCCCACTCGGTTTCTAAAGTGAAAACTTCCGCCCCGTAACGCTCACAAATTTCTACAAGCAAATGACCGAAGCGACCATAAATCGGGACAAGCACCTTATCTCCAGGTTCAATCACACTCGCAAGGAGCGCTTCATTTCCAGAACGAGAGGTACCATCAATTGGAAACGCCCATTTGTTCTTTGTTTGGAAAAGCTCCCGCAGCATTTCCATGACTTCATTCATAATTGCAGTAAAGGCTGGGTCAAACTGCCCCAAAATCGGCGTACTCATTGCCTGCAATACACGAGGGTCTACTTCTACCGGACCAGGTGTCATGATTGTTCTTGAAGGTGTTTGTAATTGTTTATAGTTCATCAGATTTCACTCCTTAGTATGCTAATTCGTATAAATACTCCATTAAAACAGAAACGCCGATTTCTAATTGGCTGCTATCTGTAAATTCTAGCGGTGAATGGCTTATGCCATCTTTACTTGGAACAAAAAGCATCGTTGTTGGAAGATAATGACCAAACACTTGTGCATCATGACCAGCTCCACTTACCATCGTTGTATGCTTTAATTCCTTTTCCTCAAGTTTGTTCTGCATTTTTTCATGCAGCTTCGTGTCTAGTGGAACCGGGCGAATATCTGTCCATAGATCCACATCAATTCCTATGCCATTTGAATTGGCTAATTGGTGGAGCTGCTGAATTGCACGCTCACAAAATTCTTCTAAAACATCTGCTTCATGATGACGAATATCTAATGTAAACTTTACATTGCCCGCGATCACATTAGGTACATTGGGTTTTGCAATAATTTGACCTGTTGTTATGCGCAAGGATGGATAATCGGCTTTGGCAATTGCAGTTAACTCACTAATAGCATTCGCCGCACATACAAGCGCATCCTTCCGCTCTTGCATAGGCGTCGTTCCGGCGTGATTGCTTTCCCCATTTAATGTAATGGTAAAACGCTTTTGGCCAACAATATGACTAACCAGCCCTAAATCTAACTGGCCCTTTTCTAAAATTCCGCCTTGTTCAATATGGAGCTCAACAAAATGCTCGATGTCTTCTCGTTTTTTCGTTTGATAGTCAGGATATGGAAAGCCGGCTTCCGTCATTGCTTGCTTAAAGAAAACCCCTTCTGTATCAACCATTCCTTCGATTGTCATTGGGGAATACTCGCCCATTATATTTCTCGAACCCCAATAGGCTAACGGGAATCGACTTCCTTCCTCTTCACATAAGGCGACTACCTCAATCGTTTTCTTCGGTTTTCCGAAATTCTCTACTAATCTTTTAACAGCAAGAAAGCTTGCTAAAATACCATAAGCCCCATCATATTTACCACCTTGTATGACTGTGTCAATGTGTGACCCTGTAAGGATGAAACGATCTGTTTCCTCTTTCCCTTCGATTCGTCCATATAAATTTCCGACCTGATCAAAGTACGCTTGAAAACCATTGTCTTCCATCTTTTCTTTCAAAGCTGTTTGCGCCTGTACCCACTCCTTGGAATACAGCAACCTCGTTACGCCACCTTCTTTTGTCCCACCAAATGACGCCAGCCACTCTATCAATTCTTGAATTTCACTCACTTGAATTTGTGCCGCTTGAACCTCACTCATGTGACACACCGCCTTCCTTTTGAAATGCTACTACTTTTCATATGCTGGTCCATCTCGCTTTTAGATGTCCGAATATTCAACTTTTTATCATTATAAAGAATCTCAAGATGGCAGTTCATCAGCAGATTTGTTAAAAAAAATCTCTTTTTTAGTCAACATAACCAAATCGACGTACTTTGTATCTATTTTATGTAATCTTTCATAACATACTATTTTTTTCGTTCAAAGTGTGTTAGATTTTGTAACATATAGCAAAAAAGGAGGGTTTACTTGTGAACATTCTACAAATGCTTTCTCAAAAAGAATTAGCACCCATCACATTAGTCGCCGGGGAGAAGAGCCGAAATCGCGAAATCAGCTCCATTACCATGATGGATGCACCCGATATTATCCCTTACTTGCGTGCAAATGAGCTAATCATCACAACAGCCTACCATCTCCAGAATAATCATGAGTTCTTTCAAGAGCTAATTCGTGGAATGGCTGCAAAGGGCTGTTCTGGCATCGGCATTAAAAAGAATCGCTTTTTACATGAAATCCCCCAAGATATTTTGCAACTTGCAGACCAACTACACTTACCATTCATCGAGCTACCAGAGCATCTATCTTTAGGGCAAATCAATTTTTTAATGACCGAGAAGATTTTACAAAGCGAAGCTTCATTACTAACGCACGCCATGGATATCCACCGTCAATTTACACTGCTGATTTTAAACGGCCAAGGCATTCCAAGACTTGTACGCCAACTAGCTTCATATATAGGGAAAGAGGTGCAGTTAATCAGCCCGTTCTTGCGCCCGATGTACTCAGCCCAGCAGCACATGCCCGAGCTAATATCCATTCAAAAAATGATGCGGAATGACGTTGGAAACACTCCGTCAAATAAGGCCTGGACGTTTTCCTTAGTAACAGATCGCCAAACGATTTCTTTGTATCCCATTAATATTAATACAGAAAAAAATTGTTATTTAATGATTAAAGGTGCCATTGATGACCAAGACATCATTTCACGGTTAACGATTGAACAGGCCATTAACGTTTTGTCCTTTGCGATTATGCAGGAACAGGCGCTTCAGCAGCAAAAACGCAATATTCGCAACCAGCATTTCCGCGACCTGTTAGAAAATGACGGTCACTCACCTATTGCCTATAAAGCGATGTCCCAAGAGCTTGCATTACCTTATCAGCAAGTTTACCTGAGCATTATCGGGCATGTGACGACAAAAACACCTTCCTACACTTATCAACCAAACTTTGTCGTCGAGCAAATTCACAAGTTTTGCGAGGAGGCTCTTCAAACAAGCCGGATTCCGATCCATACCTTTACTTTAAATAACGAACTGATCTTTTTATATGAATTACATGATCCAAATTCGGATTATACACTGTTTTTGACAGAGCTATTTACGGAATTAGAAGAGTCGATTCACCAATATTTCGACCTACATATGATTTTTGGCGTGAGTAATCAAACCCACAATTTCTCAGAGATTCAACGTGCCTATAAAGAAGCGCAAAGTACTGTTTTAACGATTCGCAATCGAAAGCGGCTAATTTCATTCTATAAGAAAAAGGAAATCAACGAGCTGCTTCAAATGATTCCGCAAACTGATTTGATGAATTATCATCGAATGGTTTTCAAAGCCTTTTCCTCCCTGCCAGATGAGGAGCAAAAGATTTTGTTTGAAACATTGAATGAGTATTTGGAATGCCACTGCCAAATTTCCGAAACAGCCAAACGACTTTATGTGCATCGAAATACGGTTATTTACCGTATCGAAAAATGCAGTTCCTTATTGCAGAAGGATTTAAAAGATCCAGAAGTAACACTCCAACTTAGACTTGCACTGCGAATTCGCAATCATTTACTAATCGAACAATACAGTTAAGTGCGCATTCAGTTACTTTAGCTAAAACTTTTTTGATTAATTAGCCAATTCATCCAAAGACAATTAACTGAATATTTTTTATTATGTAATAAATAATTACATCACTAGTCAGAAAAAGTTACGGAAGGAAATTGGAGGAAATTATATGATCGATAAGATAAGTAAACCTAAAGCAGCCTCTCTTGGATTACAGCACGTTTTAGCCATGTACGCAGGCGCAATGCTTGTACCGATACTTGTTGGCGGTGCCATTGGCTTAAACTCAACGCAGCTCGCTTATTTAATCGCAATCGATTTAGTGACTTGCGGAATCGCAACCCTATTACAAATGTGGAAGAATCGTTTCTTCGGAATCGGGCTTCCGGTCGTTCTTGGCTCTTCTTTCGTTGCAGTGACTCCCATGATTGCCATTGGTACAAATTATGGGATGACCGCTATTTACGGAGCAATTATTGCAGCAGGACTATTCCTGATTTTCTTTGCTAAATTCTTTAGCAAAATCTTAAAGCTATTCCCTCCAGTCGTTACAGGTACTGTCGTGTTGATTATCGGATTATCCCTGATTCCGACTGGCGTGAAAAACATGGCTGGCGGTGCGAGCAGTCCTAGCTTCGGTTCAGCAGAAAACTTAATGCTGTCGATTGGCACTCTATTTGTTATTTTACTAGTTCAGTATTTCGGGAAAGGCTATGTAAAATCCCTAGCCGTACTCATCGGAATTATCGTCGGAACAGCTGTTTATGGCTTTATAAATCCAATCGACTTCTCGACTGTTGGAGAGGCGTCTTGGTTCCACCTGCCTGCCCCATTCTATTTTGGGATACCAACTTTTGAAATCGGGCCGATTATTACAATGCTGATTGTTGGAATTGTCGTGATGATCGAGTCCACTGGCGTATTCTTGGCACTAAGCGATATTACAAAACAAAAGCTTTCGCCACAGGATATGGAAAGAGGCTATCGCGCAGAAGGGATTGCCTTTTTACTAGGCGGGATTTTCAACGCCTTCCCTTACAATACCTTTGCGCAAAACGTTGGCCTTGTTCAAATGTCTGGCGTGAAGTCTAGAAGCGTTACGGTATCAGCTGGAGTGATTCTTGTATGCCTTGGGTTAATACCTAAGATTGCTGCCTTAGCAACTTTAATTCCTACAGCAGTTTTAGGCGGCGCAACAGTTGTCATGTTCGGCATGATTGTTTCTTCAGGCATCAAAATGCTGAGTACAGTCGATTTTGCAAATCAAAATAATTTACTCGTAATCGCTTGTTCAGTTTCCCTTGGTTTAGGCGCAACGGTTGTACCCGAGCTATTCTCTAGCCTCCCGCCAGCTTTAAAAATGCTTGTTGGCGACGGTTTAATTACAGGTAGTTTAACTGCGATCTTCTTAAATTTTGTTTTATCTTTAAAGCATTCGAAAAAAGAACAACTCAAAGTGTCTGAGACATCCCTCGTCTCTCAAGGAGGAAATTAAGATGGCAACATCAACCGTTCACGAAAAGCTAAACGATTACAGTGAAGAACAATTTGTTAAAGTGTTTGGCGAGATTTTCGAGCATTCCCCTTGGATTGCAAGGAAGGCTGTAGCGGAGAGACCCTTTGATTCGGCGGAGGATGCATTTGAGGTTATGAGAAAAGTCGTGGAAAATGCGACAGCAGATGAACAGCTTACACTGATTCTAGAGCATCCTGAGCTTGGCAAACGCATTAAAATGAGCGAAGCCTCTGTCCGTGAACAAAGCGGTGCCGGTCTGGATTCACTATCGCCCGAGGAATTTGATATTTTTTCAGCAACAAATAAAGCCTATATGGCTCAGTTCCACTTTCCCTTCATCATTGCCGTTGCAGGAAAAGATAAAAACGACATTTTACAAGCGATGAAGGGGCGATTAAATAATTCTCGCGAAGCCGAATTTGAAACAGCCCTTCAAGAAATCTATAAAATTGCCAGACTACGATTTGATGCGATTATCGATTCTTTGTTACAAGAGTAAGAGATTGAAGCTTATTGAATCTTTAGGAGGTGAAGAGATGCCATCATTATCAACACACGTTTTAGATTTACACAGTGGAACTCCTGCTCAAAACGTCAAAATCGATGTTTTATATCAGCAGGAAGGTGAAGCAATGCAGCTTATTAAAACAGTAGCCACGAATGCTGACGGGCGCTGCGATGAACAAATTGTAACGAATGAAAGCTGGAAACAAGGAACCTATGAGCTTGTCTTTTATGTAGCCGATTACTATCAAGAAAAAGACGTTGCCCTCCCAACTCCTAACTTTCTGACTACAGTACCTGTTCGTTTTAACATGACAGAATCCGCTTCTCATTACCACGTCCCCCTATTAGTTACACCGTGGGGATACCAGGTTTACCGAGGAAGCTAATGAATCGCCTCCCTCTTTTTTGAGGCGATTTTATTTTTCATCACGAACTTAGTACCTCGTTCAAAAACCCGTTTTTAATTATCGGAATGTTCGGATATTTAATCCGAATATTCGTTTTAAATGTACCAGCGTTGGATGAAGGAATATAAAAATATCAGAAATTCTTACATATAGATTAAGGAGATGAGCTCTATGAGTTTAGAAAAGTTAAACGAGCAAGTAAAGAAAGATCTTTCTTATATCGCCCACCCCGTTTCCCACGTGGAATGGGTTAAACCGATTTCACATCCCGAGGGTCATGTTTTTGATGTTGTTGTCATTGGTGGCGGTCAAAGCGGGTTAAGTACAGCATTCGGCTTAAAACGTGAACGAATTACAAACATGACCATCCTGGACGAAAATCCAGCCGGCATTGAAGGGCCTTGGATTACTTACGCTCGAATGGTAACACTTCGTACACCAAAACACCTGCCTTCTGTAGATTTAGGCATCCCCTCTCTTACTTTCCAAGCTTGGTGGATCGCACAACACGGTCAAGAAGCATGGGAACGACTCGATAAAGTCCCTCGCGATGAATGGATGAACTATTTAAAGTGGTATCGAGAAGTATTGGAACTGCCTGTTCAAAACGAAGTAAAGGTTGACCTCATCGAACCAATCGAGGGTGGTTTACATCGATTGCATCTCTCCGGAAACGGCGCAAAGTCAAAAACGATTCTGGCTCGCAAAGTCGTTTTAGCAACAGGCATTCAAGGCGGCGGCGAATGGCATGTCCCTGATTTCATTAAAAATAATCTCCCTAAATCTCTTTATGCACATACATCTGAAGCGATTGATTTTGAAGCTTTGAAAGGGAAACGAATCGGCATTCTTGGCGGTGGCGCTTCTGCCTTTGATAACGCAAACTTCGCCCTTTCAACAGGCGTAAAAGAAGTCCATACCTTTATCCGACGCAAAGAAATGGTTCGCGTAAACCCGATGCGAGTTCTGGAGCAATCTGGGATAATCGAACGTTATCATTCATTATCTGATGCCGAAAAATATGCGGCTATGCTGCACTTTTTCAAATTCAATCAGCCGCCAACAAACGATACATTCAACCGCGCGAACGCTTGGGAAGGCTTCTATGTCCATCTCGACTCACCATGGTTAGAGGTAAGCGCATCAGAGGAAGGTGCGGTCGTACGCACACCTCATGAGACATTCACATTTGATTACTTAATCATCAGCACAGGACTGGTAACCGATCCAGCTTTGCGCCCTGAGTTAAAACAGGTTGAGCAATACATCACGCGTTGGGGCGATGTTTATAAGCCAAGTCCAGACATGGCAAACCCGGTAATTGAGGCCCACCCTTACTTATCGAAGAGTTTTGCCTTTGTTCCAAATTCAGAAGAAGGAAAAGCAGCTTTATACGGACTGTTTGCATTCAACTATTCAGCGCTAATCAGCTGCGGCGTCTCTGCCTCTGCCCTATCCGGCATCCGCTACGCGGTTCCAAAACTAGTAACAGCAATTGCTGATGAGCTATTTCAAGACGACAAACCGTCAATTTTAAAAGATTACTTCGAATACGATGTCATTGAGTTTACAGGCAATCCAAAAGTGCCGACGAAATAGATTTTAGAAATAGCTCGAGCAACCAGGTAAGCTGGAGGCTCAAGCTTTTTTTGTGTGGGGGGATTTTACTAGCGAATTTAGTCACTTTACTGGCAAATTTTGCTCTTTTACTGGCGATTTTTATTACCTTACTAGCGAATTGACACCCTTTACTGGCGAATCCCCTTTTTACTGGCGTTTTCATACTCATTACTGGCGAATTCAGCCCCTTACTGGCGAATCTCCACCGCTCATTCACAATCCCCCCTCTTCTCTTCACCAACTCACACTCCAGCCCACCACAAAAAAAGCCGCCAACCTGCCCTCCACCTCGAGAGAACAAGTTAACGACTCCACATTCCAGACTATAAGAAAAACCCACCTACAACTAACCCAGCCATAATCACGAAGGCTGGATGAACCTTAAACTTCTCTAGTGCAAAGTAAGCGGCCACCATCAATACAACCGTTACGATTAAGCCAATCGCTTCATACGACGTATTGAAGAAATCAAATGTCATGTCCGCTAATAGAATGGCGATTGCCGGCAAAACAAAGCTGGATAATCGCTTCACGCGAGGTGAGTTGCGGTAGCGATACAAGATATTCAGCAAGATCAGCATCAATACCAAGGATGGCCCAACCGTTGCCAAGAGTGCCACAATCGCTCCAGGAATTCCCGCCACTTCATAGCCGATAAAACCAGCCATTTTTGTCGCAATTGGTCCAGGCAGCGCGTTCCCTAATGCTAACACTTCACTGAATTCACCCGTTGTCATCCAACCATAATTATCAACTACTTCGTGCTCAACTAGCGGGATGGAAGACGGTCCACCGCCATATCCCAAAATCCCAGGAAAGAAGAAGGCTAAAAATATCTGAAGATACACCATTATTTATTCGCCTCCTCTTTTTTAATCGGCAAGGATAGCGCGAGCACCAGCAACACAGCAATCACGATTCCTGGGTGCAGGCCAAATATAATCATTGCCAAAAACGAAGCGAGCAAAATAATCGTACCTATTTTCCAGCCTAATGATTTTTTCGACTTCACTAGAAACTCCCACGTTAACACCCCGAGCATAACAGCCACAATGGGCACAACACCATTGGTCATCCCTTTTACGAAATCAAAGTCCTTCACTTCATTTAACGAAACAAGCAGGACAATCATCATTACAACCGTCGGCAATACTGTCGCTATTAAAGCATTTACCAAGCCTAGCCATCCACCAACGCGATAGCCGATGTAGCCGGCCATTTTCGTTGCGATTGGGCCAGGTAACGTATTGCCGATGGAGAGCACATCCGAAAACTCTTCGTCGTTCATCATTTTAAAGATGTCCACCACTTCTTTTTTCACTAGCGGGATGGTAGAAGGCCCGCCACCAAAGCCTAAAATACCCGAACGAAAGAAGGCGATAAAAATAGCCCGATGCTTCGCCACAAACTCCCTCTCTTCAAACGGTACAGCTATTTTCTTAGTAACCAATTGCCAATCCATCTCCTCTTGGGTCTGCTCCACCATATTTCACATTTGTTTTATCATCAATGAAAATCGCCCCTGCATGCCCCATTGTATCCGTAAAATCCTCCAGCACTTCCAGCTCATGACCTAAAGCAGACAACTCCTGACGAATTCCTTCACCAATACGATTTTCAACCTTTAAGCTGTTTGAAGAAGCTCCCCAAGTACGGCCATATAGCCATCTAGGCGCTTCAATAGCCTCCTGAACCGACATGCCGTAATCCACAATCCGCGTCACAAGAGCCGCTTGGGTTTGCGGTTGCCCTTCGCCACCCATCGTTCCATAAACTAAAGCAGGTTTCCCATCCTTTAATAACATTGCCGGGTTCAATGTATGGAAAGTCCGTTTTCGCGGTGCCAGTGCATTCACATGCTCACTATCCAAAGAGAAGAAGCTGCCTCGATTTTGAAGCACCATTCCCGTCCCCTTTGGAATAAAACCAGAACCAAATTCATGATAAATGCTTTGAATAAAGGAAACGGCATTTCCGTCTTCATCAACAATCCCAAACCAAACCGTATCCCCCTTCGCGTCAAGGAGCTCCAATTCTTTTGCCAGAAGGTTTTCTTTAATTTTCTCCGCAATCTCCAAGCCACGCTGTTCACTCAATAATTCATCTAAAGGAATCTCAACAAAAGCAGGGTCAGTTAAATAGCGATCTCGATCTGAAAATGCATGTTTAATGGCCTCCACAAGCACATGATAGTAAATCGTAGACCCCTCTTTAATATCCTGCATTTCGATATGATTTAAAATGTTCAAAATGGATAAAGAAGCCATCCCTTGCGTATTTGGCGGTAAGTTGTACGCCGTATAATCACGATACTTTACGGAAATCGGCTCCACCCAATCGCTGATATGCTGCTTAAAATCCTCGACAGTCAACAAACCGCCATGCCTTTGCAAATCTTCTACTATTCTATCAGTTAACTCACTGTTATAAAGATAATCTGCGCCATTTTCAGCAATCAACTTGAGCGTTTCCGCCAAATCTTCTTGCTTCATCACATCGCCAGATTTGTAGGGCTTGCCATCCTTCAAAAAGACACGAGTAAATTCCTCAAATCGCTGCAAAGCTCGGAATTCTGTATCTGCTTCATCTAAATTAACCGTCGTCCAATGCTCTTGACTTGGTGTAACTGGGAACCCTTCCTTTGCATAGCCAATCGCCGATTCTAGTAAACTCGCCCAAGGTAATGTACCGTCCATTTCCGCTTGTGCATAGCTATATGCCTCACCCCAGCCAGCAACTGCTCCAGGAACCGTGTTCGCAGCCAATGCCCCGCGCGAGGGAATCTTCGTATACCCTCTCGATAAATAAAAATCAATGGAAGCTTCTTCGCCAGAACGGCCACTCGAGTTAATAGCCTTCAATTCCTTTGTCTTCGCATTATATATCAACCAAAAATTATCTCCACCAATACCATTCATGTGAGGATAAACCACGCCAATTGTAGATGCAGCTGCAATTGCAGCCTCCACTGCATTGCCACCCCTTTGCAAAACGGAAATTGCCGCTTGGGATGCCAAGTAATGCGGTGTTGTCACCATCCCTTTTGTTGACATCGTTGTCGCTCTATACTGCTTTACCATCTGAACCTTCCCCCTTTTCATCCCCTAGAAAACTTGATTTTCTAAGCTTCGTAAACTCGTAATCTGGCAGCTCGCAAGATCCCCGCTTTGCAGTTCAAACGAACCCGGAGTCCCGGTCATGATTAAATCACCCGGCTGCAACGTGAGAAATTGCGATATGTACGAGACGATAAATGCCGGTGTGTACATCATATTGCTCACTGAGTTCGTTGCAAGCACTTCACCATTTCGCACACTTTGCACAACTAATTCCGTCAGTTTTTCATTTTCATCAAGGATTTTAATTTCTGGACCAAAACTAAAGAACGTTTTAAATATTTTAGACATTTGAACAAATCTTGGGTTTTGAGCATGAATGTCTTTAGCTGTAAGATCCAAGGAAGTTGTATAGCCACTTACATAAGACATTGCCTCTTCCGGACTCACTTCATGACAGGTCTTCCCAATGATTAAGCACAACTCACCTTCAGCCGTAACGACTTTAGAAAAGTTCGGCAGTTGAATCAATTCATTCATCCCGATTAAGCTCGAAGCAGGCTTCATAAAACAAACAGGCGCATCCTCAATTTGCTTCGCATCCAAATCAATCGCTTTTTCCACGTAGTTCATCCCAACACCGAAAATGTTTTGAGGATTTCGGTAAGGCGCGACAAAGTGCAATTCATCATCAGAAAACAGCGGTAACGCTGCCCAATCATTCTCGTTAAAATTTGAAACAATCTGCTTCAATCTATTCACCGCACTACTTTCCACTAATTCGAACGTCGAAAGCGGAAGTTCCACCCCTGCATATTCGTTAATGCTTTTGATAAAAACTGCCCCGTTTTCTGTCAGTAAAACCGGTTGTTCTATTTTTTCATATTTTACCGTTGCTAGTTGCATGGCAAGTTTCCTCCAAAATGTTGACGTACAAACGCGAGTAAGGATAGGTCTTGAAACTTATTGGCAATAAAGGACAGACCTAAAGACATGCCATCCTTTCTAAAAATCGGCACCGTCACCTGCGGCAAGCCAGCAAGACCAGCAATGCATGTCATTTGCATTGTAATGGCACGAATATTTTCAACTGATTCAGCAGGCGCCTGTTTAATCGGTGCGACAGAAGCTACTGTGGGAATGACTAACACAACATTCTCCAACAATACTTGATTTATTTTTTCTGTTATAATCGCTTGCTGTTTCTTCGCATTCTCATAGTCCGCAGCATCCAGCGAACTCGCATCCTTAAAACGACCTCCAATAGCCGGAGAAAAAGCAGGATTCTCTTTTTCAATCCACTGTCCATGAGCTCTCCAGGCTTCGACCCCTTGAATGTATTTAAACAATTGCGGCCACTCGGTTAAACCGAGGTTTTGAAGGTCAATTTCTCCTTTTTCAACCGCTTGCGGAATGGCAGAAAGCAATAATTCCCGATCCTCACGTTCCATTAAACTCCAAGCCGTTTTTTCTAAATGAAGTTCATCAAAATCAGCTAATGGTGCATCCGGCAATAACACCTCTCCAACTGCTTCAAGCGTTTCAATATCCTTCGCCATCCAGCCTACCGTGTCAAAGCTCGGTGCCAACGGAATGACCCCATTCAAAGAAACAGCCCCATGAGTTGGTCTAATACCAAATAAACCACAATAGGAAGAAGGAACACGCACCGAACCTCCTGTATCCGTCCCTAATGCAAAATTCACTAATCCATTTGCAACAGCAGATGCAGAGCCGCTTGAGGAACCACCCGGAATACAATCGGGATTTACCGGATTAAGAGGCGTACCGTAGTGAATGTTTTCTCCATTTAAGCTATACATCAGCTCATCTGTATGAGCCATCCCTTGAAGCGCTGCACCATTTTCCAGCAGCCGTTGAATGACTGGCGATGTCGTTTCAGACGCCTCATGCGTTTCATACCAAGTAGGATTCCCCACACTATTTCGATGCCCCTTTACCGCAAACACATCCTTCACAGCAAAGGTCATTCCACTTAACTTTCCTTCTCTTTTAGCCGGCAAAGTCAACGCTCGATCAAAAAACGCATTATCCTGCATAAAATCCCTCCTGATTCTACTAAAATTTTATTTTCTTTTAACTCGATTAAACTTCTATTCCTATGAGAACCTCTCGAAAAAAATACTTTTTTTCAGTATAAAAAAATAAACATCTCGCATCATCGGTATATTCGCCAAATCTACTAAAATCTTTTAGTTAAGTTATATAAAAATTCCGTCAATTCAGTTATTTTACCTAAAAGGTTACCCGACATCCTAATAAATGTAAAGAGACGCCCCCAAAACGGAACGCCTCTTTCTTGCAATATATTATTCTGGCAGATAATCATTCGAGAAAATTTCTTTCGCGTCGAAGACTTCATCTAATAATTTTAAGTCATTTAACTGCTCAATTAATGTTGCCCAACGTTCTTCCGTCATATAGCCAACACCATTTTCAGCCGCATCCATCCCGTAAACAAACTCGCTTTGGGATTCTGCTTCAAATTTCAAAGCTTCCATTTCGATATCCGGATTGTCTTCTTGAATGATTTTATTAATATCTTCATAGGAATCCTTGTATAATCCCCAGCCGTCAACAAAGGCTTTTGTGAAGGCACGAACCGTTTCTTCATTTTCTTCTAAATAATCTTTCGTTACATATAACACCACGTTGTAAGGATCATAACCTGCATCCGCGATTAATTTTGTTTCTACGTCCACACCTTCTAATTCCATGAAGTATGGCTCAGAAGTTAGGAAGCTTTGCGTTACCGCGTCTTCATCTGGAATGAAGTTGACATGCTGCCCCGTGTAAGCCAATTCTTCTACACCACTTAAATCATATTGAGTTTTTAAATACTCCCAATAAGTAATACCTGGTTGGATATACACTTTACGACCATTTAAGTCTTCGAAATCCTCAATTCCATGCCCTTTATGGAACATAAATGCTTGAGGGCTCCCCTGCATCGCAGTAGCAACAGCTACCAATTCAATTCCTTCATTTCGCGCAACAACAATTTGGTCAGCATGAGCAAGACCAAACTCCGCTTTTCCTGAAGCAACCATATTGATAGAAGATACTTGCGGACCGCCTGGCTCAATCGTAACGTTTAACCCGTTCTCTTCAAATAAACCATTCTCTTTTGCTGCGTAAACCCCACCATGCTGCGCTTTTGCAAACCAGTTTAGGACAAGCTTTACATCTTTTACTTCTGTGGATTCTTCGCCTTTCGCTTCTGTATCAGTGTTCGCTTCATCAGATTCTTCAGCTGTCTCTGCCCCTCCACAGGCAGCCAATACAACAAGCAGTGCCATCATCATAAATAGAAAAGTTAGCTTTTTCATTGCTTTCATTTACCTTCGCTCCTTCTAAACACATCTCATATTGTAAGTTTGCTAAACTAGGAAGTTCTGATTTTACCTTTCTACTTTCATAGCTGATTCGTGCCAAGATTTTAAGATAAGGCGACTTACCATACTCACTAGTAAATAGAAAACGATCCCAAATAATGCTCCCGTGATGGCACAAGCAAATAAATAAGGTGTTTTCAACTGAACGGCAGCTACAGTAATGGCGTAGCCAAGTCCACCTTTTCCTCCACCAATCCCAGCGATATATTCGCCAGTAATCGAACCGATAATCGCTAAAGTACAAGAAATCTTTAAGCCCGATAAAATAAACGGCATCGCTGCTGGGATTCTCAACTTGAACATCGTTTGCCATTTGTTCGCATTGTACAATTTGAACAAATCACTCATATTTTTATCAACGGAATTCAAGCCCATCAGTGTATTGGAGACGATTGGGAAGAATCCGATTAAAAATGAAATAATCACGATTGAGTTAAAGCCCGAACCGAACCAGATGACAATGATTGGTGCAATTGCAACAATCGGGATTGTTTGTAAAATGACTGCGTAAGGGTAAAGGCTAATTTCCAGCACGCGCGAACTTGCTAATAACACTGAAATGCCAATCCCTACGATGGCACTTAATACAAAACCTATTACTGATTCGAAAATCGTAATTTGCGTCGCCGGCCATAGCAAATGCCAATCCTCTACCGCAGCTGCTACTACATCCGTTGGTTTTGGAAGAATAAATGGTTTAATATCCAATAAAGCCGGGATAAATTGCCATAAGGAAAGAAAAATCGCCAATGCCAATATCGGGCCAAAATACTTTAGATTAAGCTTCTGTTTACTTCTCGCCATCTTTGTCTTACCAGATACATTCACCAATTCTTCTCCATTTGTCGAAACGGTTTTAACAGTCATCTAGACCAACTCCTTTCGTCCCATGCTATGTTCAAGACTATGAGAAGCAAGGTCCACAAACTCCGTGAACTTCGCCGTCGTTCTTTCTCTTGGATAAGGTACATCCACATCGATTAAATTCGATAATCGTCCAGGGCGCGCAGACATAACAGCGATTCGAGACGATAAATACACCGCTTCATAGACGTTATGCGTAACGAATAATACGGTCATCTTTTCTCGTTCCCAAATTTCCAGCAAATCCATTTGCAACGTCTGTCTCGTCATTTCATCCAGTGCCGCAAACGGTTCATCCATCAATAATAATTTCGGCTTTGCCGCTAGTGCCCGCGCAATTGATACGCGCATTTTCATCCCTCCAGAAAGCTGGCGAGGATAGGACTTTAAATGATCTTTTAAACCGACCATTTCTAACGCTTTAATGGCTGTTTCCTTTCGAGCCTTCTTATCTGACCCTCGCAATTCAAGCGGCAGCATGACATTATCGAGCACCGTTCTCCAAGGAAGGAGATTTGCATCCTGGAAAACAAAAGCTACGTCATTTGAGCTTTCAATTACGTCTTTCGGATTTTTTCCAAACACCTCAACCATCCCTCTCGTTGCTTCACCTAAGCCCGCAACCATTCGCAAAGCGGTTGACTTTCCACATCCAGAAGGACCTAAAAAGCTTATAAACTCCCCCTCTTTAATCGATAGATTCAGCTGATTTAGAGCCACAGTCCCTGTATTGTAAACCTTATCTACTCCTTGGAATAAAACGACTTCTTTTTCATTTGTCATCACTACAACCCCTTCCTTTTGAGATTTTTCTCTTTTATCGATAAAAACAATTTACTTTATGTTATTTTTCCTAACGTCCAATGTGTACATTTTGTAACATAAAGCTATTGTATAATTTTCAGAATCATTTGACATTAGATAAGAGTTACAAATTAACCACTCCATTTTAGCTACTTTGACTAAGAAAATTTGCATAAAAAAAATGACCCTAGCACCAAGCTAAAGTCATCCTATTTGTAAAAAAGATTAAAATGTATGTATACCAAGCTTTTCGTTCAACTTTTGATAAACAACCTTCATTTCTGGCTCTGTACTTGCTTCAATTGATCGTTCTAATGCAAACCAACCAATATCGCTGTTTTCATCAGGCTTGATGCGAGTTAACTCGTCTTCGCTTGCCTCTAACAGATACGTGACATTTAAGTGAACATGGGTTGCCACATGTTTGCCTTTTTTCTCATGGGCAGGCACGCCCAGAATTTCAATAGAATAAATTTCTTCTGAAACAGGTGCAACATTCGTCAGTCCCGTTTCTTCTTTTGCTTCTTTTAAAGCCACAGCTAGTAAGTCCGTCTCTCCATCCGCATGTCCGCCTACCCATGACCATGAATTATAGATATTATGATAAGCCATAAGCACCTTCGTATGGTCTTGATTGACAAGCCAAGCCGAAGCGGTAAAATGAGCAAATTCATTTTCCCTAGTGAATAAATTATCGAAAGTATCCATGTAGCGCAAAATAACCTCTTGATCCTTCACTTCTTGCGCATTATACGGTTTGTATTGTTCAAGTTGTTGTTTGATATTCATTGCCTATACTCCTTTTATCTCCCGTTCAATCTTCCAGTAGTCTAAAAATCCTGTGCACTCGTCTAGCCTGAGGTTTCGTCATATATGGCTCTCGTTCTCGAAGGACATTTAAAAACGTTTCATTAGTATCCGCAGTAATAGCCATCAAGATACTTTCTGCGTGCTGCGGCACTTCCTTTGTGCGACAGGATTTCAAATGCGCAATGAGAAAAGGCATAATTTGCTCCTGATTTTGTTGATTTCCTGCAGCCAATTTCGCTAGAGTCAAGATTCCTTTGTCCGCTGTTATGACAGAACCATATTTAATTGCTCCCTTAATGGAATGCAGATTTTTCATCAAGGTAATCGAGCTAATTTCTGCAATCGTTGACAGTACTTGCATTGCTCCCCACACAAGTCTGTTATTGGGGCTTTTCAATAAATGAATAAAAATCTCTGCATAGTCGCTAATCAATTCCGGTTTAACTCGGCCAATTTCATAGGCAACCTTGATGCAATCTGATTTAATGTTTTTATTTGGACTGACCAAATTTTCTACTATTTCTTGAATTCCCTCAACATCATTCTGATCCATGAGTTCACGCGCCAACTCAATATTTGGACGTTCATCTCGTCGATTAAGCTGTGAAGCTAATTTCGTTACAACAGTCATCTTCTTCTCCCCCAAAGAAACGAAAGCATTTCCCCTTTACTGCTTCGTTTTTTTATAGCCAATTAACGTCATTTTATCATTTACGACATGCTCATAATTCGTTCGCTCGTATCCAAGTTTTTCATATAAATAACAATTGCCTCGTTCTTGTAAAATCGTTTGAAGCTCCCAAGTATTATATTGAGTAAAAAGATTCTCCGCTTGGGAAATTGCCTGCTGTGCAATTCCCTTTCCTTGGAACTCTGGAAGAACGAAAACCGGGCTAATCCAGTAGCTTTTATCTTTTCGAACTACTCGAATCCCTCCAACCACTTTCCCCTCAACTACAATTTTAAAAAATGAACTATACTGTATCTTTTCAAATAGCCGATTAATTGGTTCGTTCGCTGGATTTGTCTCATGATCCAAATACTTTTCCAATAAGGGCTGGAATGCCTTCGTTTGAATATCATGCAGCAACAGGACATCTCCTGCATTGGCTTTTACTAATTGTACCACCAATAGTCTCCCCCCATTTTAAAGCATCCCTCTATCAATTCGACAAATTTCTTTCTATTCCTTTTAAAATCATAAAGATCAAAAAAGACACTACTCAATAAACCTGTTTAGCGGATTATTAAGCAATGTCTTTAATTATTTATTTTAGGTTTTCTAATTCTCTACCTAATAATTTTGCTAACTCAAGCATCCCGAACTTTTGCGCTTCTTCTTCTGCATCTGAGTTATAGTTTGTATTTGTATTTACATCATATGTGTACACTGTACCATCAGCATCTACAATAAATTCGATACCCGCTACATCGATGCCGTTTCCTTTTAGGAAGTTTTGATATTTTTCAATTAGCTCTGTACGAGGATTATCAACGATTCGGAATTTCATTTGATCTTTTGGATCTTCGCCTACTGGACAGAACAAATCGCCAATTTGACAAGCATCAGCTGGACATAGCTCGAAACCTTCAGACGTATCCACTCGCACGGAGTAAACATACTCACCTCCAACAAATTCAACACGAGTAATATATTGCTCTGGAGATTTCACATATTGCTGAACAAGCGTAATTCCATCAACCGGCTCTACAAATGCAGGACTATCTAAGTGTTCTTGCAGTGCTTCAAGAGAGTAGAATAATTGAACGCCCAGACCTTTTCCGGCACGGTTATGCTTTGTGATGAAAGGTACTGTATCTAAAGCTTTTGCAGCTTCGATAATTTGTTCTTTCCCTACTGCCGCAACTGTTTTTGGAACACGAATTCCGTATTTTTCAAGCTGCGTATATTGTTTAACCTTACTTAGTTCAAGGCGCAATGCATTGCTGCCATTTAATACACGGCGATCATTAAATTCTAGCCAGTCAATCACAGCTCCTGTTAATTCTGGAGCGAAACGGTGGTCACGCGTATGAGAAGAAGCACTCATTCTATTATAAAATACGCCTTCTGGTGGTGCTTCGTTTAAATTCACAACACCTTGATCCAAATGCCAAGTTTCAAATGGCAAATCTAATTCTCCTAATCTATTTGTTAAATGAATTGTCCAATCTTCATTTTCATGAATTACATAAATCTTTTTAGTCATGTTGAACCCCTCGCCTGTATAGTCTATCTATCATTGTAACGATTATTTTGGAATTTTCAAAAGTTTTGTTTTGCTTTAAAAGAGCTGTTAGGGATGACTTTTGTAATTTTTCAAATCCTTACGAAGAAACCTAACACCCCCAAGTCATGACAATAGGCAAGAAGGATTATTTCAAACTTTTTTTCGTGATGAAAATATAGCGTTTTCATTCTGATAAAATGGGGATTTATAGCAACTTTCTATTCTAGTAAAATCGGCGTCTTCTCTAGTTGCCGCTCTTGTAGGGACCGTTTTTCCATGTTAAGGTAGAATCAATATTCTAATATTTCGAACAATTAGAATACAATCAAAAGCCTGAGAGGAGAACGTTTATGCAAAAAGCTATTATATTTGATTTTGACGGAACCATCATCGATACCGAAACCGCCTGGTATATAACCTTTAGAGATGCCTATAAAAAGCACGGCATCCATTTAACCTTAGAGCAATATTCTCAATGCCTCGGAACAAGTCTTCATTCTTTTAATCCGTACACCTATTTAAAAACTCATCACAATCTTCCAATCGATTTAGAGGAATTTAAACAATCTGTCCAACAACAGCATACAGAGAAGATGATTAAAGAAGGGATTCGCCCTGGTATTTTGAAGCTTCTTGAATCTGCCAAAGCACTTGGCTTGAAAATTGGTCTAGCGAGCAGCTCAGAGCGCGTCTGGATCGATAAATTCGTAAAATTACATGGCATTGAAAACTACTTTGAATGCTATTGTACGGCAGATACAGTTCAAAATGTAAAACCAGACCCTGAACTTTATTTCCAAGCGCTAGAAAAACTCGGTGTGGAAGCAAGTGAAGCAATCGCCATCGAGGATTCTCCCAACGGTGCTCGAGCAGCTGTTGCAGCAGGCATCCCAACTGTTGTTATTAAAAACGAAATTACAAAACAACTTCCATTCGGTGATGGCCATTACACAATCGACTCCCTAGATGAACACGAATTAGATACATTGGCAGAACTTGTTCAGCAAAAAGTGCATTCGAATTAAGTTGACGGGTAAAAACTAATTGAAAAAAGGAGAGTGGTAACCTTGAATGCTACTATTGCAAGGCCAAAAGCTGTTCACTTCGGCGCAGGAAATATCGGCAGAGGATTTATTGGGCTCGTCTTAACAAAGTCGGGCTATGAAGTTTGCTTTGCCACACGCAACCAAACAAAAATCCAACAATTAAATCTTCGAAGGCAATACACAGTCAACATTGCAAATGAAACAAATGACCATATACAGGTCCAACAAGTAAGGGCTGTTTCATCAGAAGATACATTTTCCATTGTAAAAGAAATTGCTAATGCACAGTTAATAACAACAGCCATCGGAGTAGCAAATCTATCAATTATCGCCGAAAACATTGCGCTAGGAATTAAAGCAAGAATCCTAAAAAATAACAAAGCCCCTCTCCACATCATCGCCTGTGAAAACATCATCGGAGCAAGTACAAGGTTAAAAAAATATGTATTCTCTTATCTGCCAAAAGCCATGCACGAGCTTGCTTCCAAATTAGTCGTCTTTCCAAATACCGCCGTAGACCGAATTGTGCCGGCTCAGCACCATACAGACCCTCTTGAAGTTACCGTAGAACCCTATTTTGAATGGGTAATTGAAAACTCACAACTAATCGATCAGCTCCCTACCATCCAAAATGTTCAATTCGTCGATTCACTTGATGCCTATATTGAACGCAAGCTATTTACCGTGAATACTGCTCATTGCTGTGCAGCCTACTATGGCTATTTAAAGGGCTACTCAACCATTCAAGAGGTCATGAGAGACCCCCAATTATCAGGGGAAGTACAAAAAGTTATGAACGAAACTGGAGAGATGCTAATTGAAAAATATGATTTAGACGAACAAGAACATAAACGTTATATCCGCAAAATATTGCATCGTTTCGCAAACCCCAACTTAAAAGACAAAATTGTCCGTGTAGGCAGGTCCCCACTTCGCAAACTATCGGTAAATGATCGCCTTGTGAATCCAACTGTTCAAGCCTACGAACTCGGTATGGATATATCGAGTTTAACAAAGGCTATTGCTGCTGCCCTGCACTTCGATTACAACAAAGATCCAGAGGCAGTCGAATTAAACAAAGAGTTAGAAAAACATGATATTCATCTTGTCATCTCAAAATATTTAGGCATCCCCAAGTCTCATCCTATTCATGAAAAAGTCGCTGCCAACTACCAAAAAATTAAAAATAGAACACAAGCAGCCAAAACCTAAAGTTAATCATTGCGAATAACTCTAACTATCGTTAGGCCCATAGAAAGAGAACGATTATTTCGCAGTTGTTATAGTTTGCAATAACCCACCCAGTCTATTTTCTCCTTTGCCCTTCAACGACGGCTTCCAATTGTTGACTCAACCGTAATAATTCAATGTGCAAATTGTGACAGCTGTGAAATGTTTATCTGAAATAAATCGACAAACTTAAGAGATAACTATCAAAATACTATAAAATAACCTCTCTAGTCACTCATTTTCCGCTAAAAAATCGACAATTATTTCGCAAAATGCAACATTTCTCGGGAAATATATCGACAATTCTCATACAAGCAAAAAGCAGAATGGGGATTAGCCATTCTGCTCCTTTTTATTTATTAAGCTGATCAATTGCCTCTACTATTGTATTTATGACGATTTCAATATCCTCATCTGGAATGCTTAATGGCGGAGACAGCAAAAGCACATTATTGAATCCAGCAACCGTTGCACCATTCTTGCCTATGAGCACACCTTTTTCTTTGCACGCAGCAATTACTTTGTTTACCTTTTCGAGTTCTAAAGGTTCTTTTGTAGACTTGTCTTTTACTAATTCGATTCCGATTAGCAACCCTTTGCCGCGCACATCCCCAACGAATGGCTGTGCATTTAACTGTGCCTGCAAGGAAACTAGCATCTCTTCTCCTTTTAGTGCTGAACGCTCAAACAGCTGCTCTTCTTCCATAATTTCGAGGTTTTTCAATGCTACCGCACATGCTGCTGGATGCCCGCCAAAGGTATTAACATGTCGGAAATAATCATAATCGCCGCTTTCCATAAATGCCTCGTAAATTTCACGTTTTACTGCCGTTGCAGATAATGGAAGATACGCGCTTGTTAGACCCTTTGCCATCGTGATAATATCTGGTTTTACCCCATAATTCATAAAGCCAAAAGGTTTACCCGTTCGACCAAATCCACAAATGACTTCATCGACAATCATCAAAGCCCCATGTTTTTTACAAACGGCTTCAATTCCTTTTAAATAGCCTTCCGGAGGGATTAAGGCTCCGCCACCTGTGATGATTGGCTCTAGAATCATCGCTGCAATTGTTTCGCTAAACTCCCAAGTCATCACGCGATCGACTTCTTTTACACTCGGAATCTCAAGAATGTCTGTATAGCTGTCTTCATTGCTTCGATAAGAATCTGGCGGGGCCACATGAAGGAAGCCCGGCGACAATGGTTCGTATCGGTATTTGCGTTCTGCTTGACCGGTAGCCGCTAGTGCTGCTCCCGTATTTCCATGATAGGCACGATAGCGAGAGACAATTTTAAAGCGAGTGGCATCCCCTTTTTGTTGATGATATTGCCGAGCAATTTTAAAGGCTGTTTCATTGGCTTCAGAACCGCTATTAGAAAAGAAGATGACATACTCGCCTCCAAGCATTTCATTTAGTTTTTCTGCCAGCTTAATCGATGGTCCATGCCCTTGAGATAATGGCGTATAGGCGTTCACAACCATTTGATCATAGGCAGCCTTCGCGAGTTCTTCTCGTCCATAACCGACATTAACACAAAATAGACCAGCCATTGCTTCTATATATTCTTTGCCATCCACATCTGTAATGCGGGCACCTTTTGACTTTTCAACAACTAGAGTGGCATTTGGATTGTACGGCTTCATCGAATGCCAAACGTACTTTTCGTCCTTCTCCAGCAACTCTTTTCCTAAAGTAGTTTCCAACATCCCCAGTCACTCTCCCATCTTCATTTTGAAGTATACGCTCTGATTGAACGTCTTATTTACAAAATATTATGAAGAAAAAGCGACCTCTTTTCATGTAACAGAATGTAAAACAAAACCACTGATTTTATACACTTAGTAAAAACAAACTTTTATTCCATTATTCTTTCATTTTCTTCGTAAACTTCCGTGCTAGCAGCATAAACTCTAGGGCCAGGCGGTTTTCCCCATTCATGAAGTCCTTCCCTATTAAGCTTTCAATTTTCCTTAAGCGATGATATAACGTTTGCCGCACAATGAACAATCGTTTTGCCGTTTCCTGCTTGGAGCCATTTGACTGCAAATAAACCTCTAACGTCTCGAGCAACTCGCCGCCATGCTTGTCATCAAACTCCATTAAAGGCTGTAAATAATCTTGAATCATCTCCTCTAAATTTGTATGCTTATGCATTTTATAAATGAGGTGGAAAACATATAATTCATCATAAAAATAAGAGGAAGATTCAATATTTCTAGAAATATATAAAGTATCTAATGCAGTTTGATAGCTTTCATGAATCTTCGTTAAGTCTTTAACAAACTTCCCCACTGCAAACTCCTGCCCCATGAGTAAATCTGACGTTTCGAGCTTCTGGATGCATTCCTGAAGCCTTTCTTTCATGGAATTTCCATCCTGGCGATTCAATAATATTAAAATTAGACTATATTTCTTTTCAATGGCAAAGGGATAGAAGCCTTTCTTATCAAAGGCTGCATGACAATACAGTTTAAAATACGTACTATCCAATTGTTTATTTTTTTCATTACGAGGGAGGGAAATTACAAGAACCGCACTTTCCTTCACTTTATAATTTGGCCATTCAGATAAGATAAACTGCTTCACTTCCTCTTCCGAATGGGCACCTTCCAGCCATTCTTCCAGCCACTTTGCATCTTCCATGCCCTTTTTTTCCTCTACATATAAATTTCGCAGCAGTACTTGAGCTAAAGCAGTAACTGTTCGGTCCAAAATCAGCATTTCAAATTCTGTAATTTCACGAGTTTCGCTATACAGCGTTATTTCACCATAGTTATGTTCAAATAAATAAATTGGATTGATGGTAAATTGAGAAGACGTATGAACGTTTGCTTTTTTCTCTAAAAGCAGCTCTCTTTGCTTTTTGGCCATATTAGGATAAAAAATTGGTTCCTGCCCCTCCACCTCGAAAATAATTTGGATTTGTAAAAAGTTATACAGGACTTTGAGGAGCTGCTCGGCGTTTTGCGTATATAAAGTTTCTTTGTTTAAAAGTTGGGAGTAGTTTTCTAGTTGAGACATCTTCGAGTATTGATGATTAATAATGAGGGTATGTAAATCTTGCGTGATTTCCACAAAGCGCACTTCTTCATGGAAAACAATAATTGGAAATTGATAGATGTTGGCAAGTGCTACTATTTCGTCGGGAACACTTTGAATATATTCGCCATATTCAATGCAAAGACCGGAGCAATTCGCTTCAATGAGCCCTTGTACAAACTGTCGAAAGGCACCCGGACTTTGCTTAAAGCTCACACCTGTCGTTAAAATAAGCTCGTGACCTTTCAGCAGCTTTTGGGCATTTGTTACTTCTAGCACATGAACCCATTTAATCGTATTCTGAATTCCGTTATATCCAGCAATCAATTCGGCTTTTTGAAAATGCTGATTGATTAGAATATCGCTTATTTCTAACGAAGATTTATTCATCCTACCCCTCCTCTAGCAAGTAACAGTAAATTAAATCTATTTTAATAGAATGACAGCACTTTAGCTAGAATTTTCTGTCAATTTAAGAAGTTGCGCCCAATAAAAAAAAGATATCCAACTGTCGAAAACTCAACTGTTAGATATCTTTATTTCTCAATTATGCTTTTTCGTTACTTGGGAAGGCAAAGGATGTTGTCGTTTCATCATCTATATTTAACCATTTTTCCGAAATAGTTTTCACTTTTGTAAAGAAGCGAGCTTGATCGGGCCCGAACATAAAGCCTTCTCCAAACTTCGAGCGCTTCCATCCACCAAAGTTATAATAGCCAACTGGGATTGGAATCGGGACATTCACGCCAACCATGCCGACTTCAATTTCCTCTTCGAACTTGCGAGCCGCCGCGCCGTTATTCGTGAAGATGGTCACCCCATTCCCTAGCTCATGGTCGTTTATCAAGTCAATCGCTTGCTGTAGCGTCTCCACTCGCACAACAATTCGAGCAGGACCAAATACTTCTTGCTGATACACTTCCATAGCTGGGGTTACTTCATCCAATAAAGTCGGTCCCAGATAAAACCCATTAGAGGTTTCGCAAATGCTTGGATTGCGGCCATCAACAATGACTTTCGCGCCTTCTTCCACACTGCGATTGATAAATCCTTCTACGGATTCTTTGGACTGTTTTGTAATGACAGGACCAAAATCAACACCCTCTTCCGTATATGGCCCAACTTTTAACTGTTCGATTTTCTCTTTTAGGATGGCTACAAATCGATCTGCCGTCTCTTTTCCGACCGGAATTGCACCAGAAATGGCCATACAGCGCTGTGATGCCGCCCCATATGCTGCTCCTAAAAAGGCATTGGCTGTTTTTTCTAAATCTGCGTCAGGCATAACTATCATAAAGTTTTTCCCGCCACCAAAGGCCGCAACCCGTTTATTATAATTCGTTCCTGTTTGATAAATGTATTCAGCAACAGGAGTTGAACCGACAAAGGAAATTGCTTGGACAGTTGGGTTTGCTAACAATTCATCCACGGCTTCCTTATCACCATTGATGACCGTCCAAACGCCATCTGGAAGCCCCGCTTTTTTCCAAAGCTCCGAGTAGAAAAGTGCTGACATTGGAACTTTTTCTGATGGCTTCAAAATAACAGAATTCCCAACAGCAACGGCCATACTTGTTTGAGCAAATGGCACCATGACTGGGAAGTTAAATGGAGCAATCGCAGCCACGACTCCTAATGGGGCCTTTGTTGAAAAGGCGTTAATATTGCCGCCGACATTGACGGAATACTCCCCTTTTAATAGATTTGGCGCATTGATAGCCAAATCCACAGATTCTAGTCCGCGCGTAATTTCACCTTTGGCATCCTCTTTTGTTTTTCCGCTTTCTGTACAGATGATGTCGATTAGTTCTGCCTCATTGTCTTTTACTAGCTGACGAAACTTCACCAAAATTTCTACACGCTTTCCAACCGACATGTTCTTCCAAGCAGGAAAGGCCTTTTGTGCCACTTCAATCGCATTTTTCACTTCTTCTTTTGTCGCTAGCGGAACTTGTGCAATTACTTCACCAGTGGAAGGATTGTAGACGTTTGAATAGCGTCCGCTCTCCCCTTCGACTAATTCCCCATTAATAAAATGATGTAATTCTTTTACCTTTTGTTCAACTGTCACACTGCAACACCCCTTTGTTAATGTCTTGTTACTGTTTGAAACGAAGAAAAGTTTACAATTTCGAATTATATTTAATTTACAGGAAATGGCTCTCTTACGAAATGGACATTACGTAAACAATGAATTTATCGGGTTTAACACTGTGTATAGCCTAGCGGTCTCTTAACAAAAAATAAATATTAGGGACGATTCTAAAATTGGTGGATTTTTGGTGGGCGGTCTATGAGGTCAACACAAAGTTATCGCCCCCTATACAAGAAGAAGCACATTTTAGTGATGATTTTGATGAAAAGTGGCTTTCATAACCCTGATGAAGACCACTTTGGTGCTGTTTCCGTTGAAAAGTGGCTTTCATAACAAGGAGGAATCCCACAAAAGTATTTGCTTCTATAATTTCCGGTATCATTGCGCAGCTTATATAGCGGGCTGCGGCTTCTTAATAGGATATCTTATTAAATTCACAATAGAAAAACCTATAAACTTCAATTTCAAATAGAATTTTATAGGTGTCTACTAGTCTATTATTTAGTTCAACTAAAAATTCCATTCTGCTAACTTACTTGTTTTTTCATGGACACAATCGTTATTGCATCGCCGTTTACTAGATGGCCTAGTTCTTCCTCATAAATTTGATAGCCCATATTTGTGTATAACAGGATATTTCTTTCTACATTTTTTCTAACTTTACAGCGGATTTCTGAGATTCCATTTTGGATTGCATATGCTTCAAGCTCCTTTAGTAGCTCTTTAGCAAACCCTTTGCCACGGCACTCTGGCAAAACTGATAATCTAGAAAAATATAAATAGTTTTCATTCATTTGGAATCGCACCATGGCAACTGGCTTGCCGGTAGATTCATAACCAATGAATGCTTGTTCCCCAGCTTCTAGATCCTTTTGAATGGATTCAATTGTTTCTTTTAATGCACTTGATGGCATCCCTGCTTGTTCGTACTCTATATATGCCTGTTGCATAATGCTATAAATGACCTGTGCATGGCTCGAAAGCTCGATTTGCATATTTATCACCCCTTACTTATAAATATACATTCAAAGCTATAAAAATACAATATTAGTAATTATAAAAGCATCAATAAAAAAACGCTTACCCAATTTGAAGCTCTTGGATAAGCGCATTACTATCTTAAATTATTATGACAGATTAAATTGTTTCACTTTGCCCAAAAAACGTTACGATATCTTCGCTCTTTTTTCGTTCAACTGCTTTTGGAATATCATCGAAATAGCCCAATTGCAGCAGTGAAATAATTCGTTCACCCGGTTTCACGCCAAGAGCATTACGAAATTCTGGATCATCCAGGAAATCCGGAGTTTTCCAGCAGGCGCCAATGCCATAATCCCAAGCAATCAATTGAATGTTTTGAATTAAAATACTTGCTGCCGCAAAATCCTCTAAACGTTGTTTTTGGCGCATATCTTCAGGCACGATTACAAATGCATATGCACCAGGTGACGTAAATTTCTGCATCTGTTTTTCTAATGCGTCTTCAGAAAGTTCTTTCCATCTTGGAATCGCTGTATCTCGTAAAAGCCTGTGCAAGTCGAACATTTCTTCTCCACATGCAACAACTAGTCGCCAAGGTTCTCTATTCTTATGATTTGGTGCCCATGTAGCATCATCGATAATCGACATTAGAACTTCGCGATCGACTGGCTGGCCATTAAACTTTTTAATAGAGCGTCGCCCAATTATAGCTTCTCGTACAGATAATGATTGGTTCATTTGTGTCTCTCCTTAAAAGAAAGTAACTAGATCTAGCACTTTAGCAATAAGTTTCTCCGCATTCAACCTTAACATAAATTAGGGACATTTAAAATATTCATAGGTTTTTTGCAATTTCCTCATAATTCTTGGCAGAAAATTTTATTTGCTTAATTTCAGTTAAAAACATCATCAATTTTATAGAAATAGTATCGAATATTAGGTGTATAGGCTAATGAATTGGAATAGTCGTAATGTCGATCGGCACTATCTGCTGTATGGGCATGAATATAAGGCACTCCATCAATCATACTCGTCACAATGGTCGTATGATCCACCACGCCATTTCCTTGGAAGTCATAACATATAACATCACCTATTTGAAGCTCTGATGGATCTTCTACCAGTGTCGCGGTTAGTCCCGTCTTCGCATTTTGCAAGTACCAGCGGAAGCTATGGGCAACCGACCAGCTATAACTCCATGATTCCACTGAGTAGTGGCCAGGTCCTCCACTCCCACTTCTCCACCCATCTGTTATCCACCAACCTCTTCCGCGATTTGGAGCACCAGACATAGGTGCGCCGCCTGCACGTAAGCATTGGGAAACAAAGTTTGTGCAATCCACTAAAAACGCTGGATAATTGGGATTTTTCTTATCCCACCATGTTCTTGCATACTGAACAGCCGCATCCCGGTTATAATAAGTTGGAATTTGCTAAACCTCCCTTTTCTCCATTCTATGCTTTTCATTTTTCATGTTTCGCTTTTTTGTAAAACAAGCAAAGGAAATATTACAAATATTTATTAATTCTCTGAATCTAAAGAAAAGAAATATAGATTTTGCTACAATGAATCTAATTCGACTTTTTAAAGCAAACTGATCGTTTTTATATTAAAAATATTACAAATCCATAGGGCTTGATATATTTTGCAGGTAAAAATCATATTTTACTTCCAATATTAAAAAACTTGGCTATTCACCAAGTCTGATCCGCGAACTGATGCTTACACTAGATAACTTGATTGAGAGGATGTTGGAATTGACGCAGCACGCTGAAAAAGAAATTACTGAACTAACAAAGCTTTGTGATAAAAGGGGAAATTTAAATCCCGAAGCTATTGGTTTTGCTCGTAAACCTATCATCGATTGCAATTTATCTGGCCATTATTTAAGGAAGAAAAAATGGAATCATTGGTGTGTTTACGGCGAGGAAATTTTGTTTTCCGTGACGATTTGCCATTTAGATTACGCTGCTGTCTGCTCCGTTTATTTCTTAGAATATGACACACAACGTTTCTTTGAAAAAACGATTACAATTCCACTTGGTCTAGGCAGTAAGCTGAAAATGCCCACACGCGTGTTAGAGCCTATTCAATTTTTAAACAATGAAGTCCATATTCATATTACGTATTTTCAAAATCAAACCTTTTTAAAGGTTTCGTCCGATAACTTTGATAATGAGCACCTTCTTGCCGAGTTGAATATCCACCATCCGCAAGAAGATGATACTTTAAATGTTGTTGTTCCTTGGAATCGTCAAACTTTCCAATTTACCGCGAAACATCACACTTTACCTACCTCAGGATTTGTAAAGCTTGGAAGCCGCATCTACAATTTTAACGAGGAAGATTGCTATGCTGTATTAGACTTCGGACGCGGGGTTTGGCCGCGAGAAACTCGTTGGAATTGGGCAATGGCCTCTCAGCGTGTACGTGATAAGCGAATTGGTTTAAACTTTGGCGGTCAGTGGACGGAGGGAACGGGCATGACTGAAAATGCCGTTTTCGTTAATGGCCATATGAGTAAAATCCATGAGGATGTACTTTTTAACTATGACCAATCTAATTTCCTGAAGCCTTGGTATATTACTACGAAATTTTCCGACTCAGTAATGCTAACCTTCCATCCTTTTTTTGAACGCGTAGCACAAATAGATGGAAAGCTCGTCAAATCCGATATTCATCAGTTAGTAGGCTATTATAATGGCCAAATCAAGCTTGATGACGGCTCTACGCTTGTGATCCAGCAAATGCTCGGCTGTGTTGAAGAACACGTCGCAAAATGGTAAGAAAGTCAAAAGCGCCCGTATAAAAACGGACGCTTTTATTTTGCGTAACGCTAGTATTTATAAGAATATGAGCGATTCTTTATCCTGTTATGTGCACATGATTTTCTCGCAGAAATGCTAACATCTTCTCTGGTTCATCTGTAAAAATAGCATCGACTCCCGTATTCACTAGACGTGCGGCCTGCTTCACCTCATTCACTGTCCACACACGAACAACGGCCCCCTTAGCGAGCGCTTTACGTACGGGACGACGAACAGCCGATGCGAAGGATACATGTAATGCCTTTGCCGGAAGTTTTTCTTGATAATCCATCATATTAAAAATCGTTTTATTAAATAAAGCCGCATTCTCAATATTTGGGGCAAGGCTTGCTACTCTGGCCACCGCCTCATGATTAAAGGACGAGATGACGACTTGCTCCATCATTTCTAAAGCTTTTACTACACCCAATACTAATTCCTCTAACTGATCATAAGCAAAAACATCACACTTCAACTCTATATTTACTCGCAGATCTGTCCCATGGAAAACTTTCAGCACCTCTTCAAGAGTAGGAATTCTCTCCCCTTGAAACTCTTCACTAAACCAACTTCCAAAATCTAATTCGCGTAACTCTTTTAACCTCATATCTTTAACATAACCGATTCCATTTGATGTACGGTTAACGGATTCATCATGAATAACCACGACTTGTTGATCTTTTGTTAAATGTACATCAAACTCCACCCCATCAATCGGTAGGTTTGCAGCAGCTTGAAATGCAGCTATTGTATTTTCAGGGTATTTTGCAGAATATCCACGGTGAGCAAAAATTTTCATAACATAACCGCCTTTTAATTAGAGATTAGTCGATTTCAACCTTCCTTAACCAAGATACAACTTACCATTATAGTATCAACTCAAAATTAATGGTTCATAGCAGGAGTTTTAAATTTGTGTAAAAATTTACAAAACATATGGAAAAACTCCAATTGGAACAATTCAGCAATTACTCATCTCTTTGCAGCCTTTCTAAAGAGTTCTTCCCCATAAAATATGCTACAATTTAACCGAATTCATTAATATGGAGGTTTTTATGCTTAAAAAATTCCTGTTATTTTCGTTTTTTTTCATATTTTCCTATGCGAATTACGCGTTTGCACATACTCATATCGCAAGCTCATCTCCTCAAAACAGCGAGGTTTTAAAGGAGGAGTTAAAGGATATTACATTAACTTTTGAAGGAAAAATTGAACAAAGCAGTTCCTTCACACTGCACAATGCAGGTGGAGAAACCATTTCAGTAGACAACATAACGGTAGCCGATAATGTATTAACTGGTACATTATCGAGACCTTTAGAAAATGGAGAATACCTCATTAATTGGAGTATTATCGGGGCGGATGGCCATGTTATCGAAGGAGAAGTACCATTTACTGTTGACGTAGCCGAAACAGAAACACAAGAAAATACAAAGCTCGAGACAGAGGACACAGAAGGAACAGATGCTGAGATTATCATGGATACAGAGAAAGACTCCGAGTCAGCCCAACAGGTGTCCCCTGTTGACAATTCCAATGAGGAAAATTCCTCACCGTCGTATTTGGTCCCATCTCTAATTGGTGTATTGATTCTAATTGTCGTGGGTAGCTTCCTCTTCATTGCCAAAAGGAAAAGTAGATCATGACGCTAATCGGTATAATTAGTCAGGCTTTGGTTTATCTTTGTTTTGCTATCTTAATGGGTTCTTTTATCTTGTCTCTCATACTCGAATCCCATAGACCAACCGTTCAAGTGCCAAAGAGCGTGCTGCTGGCTTGCACCATCGGCATTGCACTCTTTTCATTTTTCCCGCTACTGCAAATCTTGATGTATTTAGTGCCCGCTAATGGCTTTGGCGATACTTTAACTTCCGTTCTATTTACCTTTGAAGTTGGAAAAGCATGGCTCTTCACATTTATTGTGGCGATTCTATTGTTGATATTTCTTTGTTTTTTCGACTATCAATCAAAATCTATGTACAGCCTAATTGGCATCATTCTTACGGGAATCTTAATACTCGCTTTAGGCTGGTCGAGCCATGCCAGTTCCTATCAACAATTATTGGGGTTTGTAAGCGACACCGTTCACTTTGCAGCTGTTTCTGTTTGGGTTGGTGTATTAATCGTCATCGGCTGGTTTTCTAAAAATCATCTCAATTGGGCCAACTTCTTAAAATGGTTTACCCCTATGGCAATCGTATGCTTTGTGCTGACTATTTTCAGCGGGCTCCTTTTGATGAAAATTATCGTAGAGGATTATACAAATTCTTGGCCACTGCCTTATGGACAAACGCTATTAATCAAACATTTATTAATCATTCCATTAATCTTCTTTGCCGCGATCAATAGCCTATTGATAAAAAAGAAGGTTCAAACAGACAAAGACTTTAACCCCCTTCCATGGGTAAAAGCTGAAGGTGTGCTGATGCTGCTTATTTTTTCTGCAACTGCAGCTCTTGGCCAACAATCTCCGCCAAGGGAAACAGCTATTTCTAGCAACAATGTGTCACGTCTATTTAGTTTTCTTTACCCAGGGCAAATTCATCAAAATATGAACGTGCAATTTGCACCGAATGCTACAGCAATCATGCTTGGTGTCTTGGCTATGCTGTTCTTGGCCTTAATGGTCTTCGCATTTATCAAGAAGATGCCGGCAATTATGACCTTTTTAATGGGGCTGCTCTTTGTTTTTGGCAGCTATCTATCTTTAATCCTTAGTATTCAATAATAGACACAAGCCGTTTCCAAGTCATATATGGAAGCGGCTTGTGTGATTTTTATCATGCGGGCTCTTTTTAACAAAAATAGTAAGGACAAAAATTGCAAATACCATTAACACTATCTATTTGATATACCTCGAAAGAGATTCATCAAATGGTAGAAAGCTAATAAATAGAATGGCTGCGCCCATTATGAGAAGCCAAACGACTAATTTAAGCATTGCACCCCCCTCTCCCAATAGCGAATCCTAGTTCCATTATATCCATATCCATGTTTCCTTAAATTTTCTGAAAAAACATTGGTCTAAACTTCACTTCAAAAGAAAAATTTAGTAAGATAAATATCTAGCTTTTTTGCACGTAATAACTGAATGATTGGAGGATTGATCTAAAGTGGCTGAG
>Ga0182745_1000338_pt1 | contig 54914 bp, 45 predicted proteins | sample eDN3rd30CKraftBY_FD_128523 | JGI IMG/M metagenome (GOLD analysis project Ga0182745, IMG submission 128523) | Enriched backyard soil microbial communities from Emeryville, California, USA - eDNA 3rd pass 30_C Kraft BY (version 2) (version 2) | ecosystem: Environmental > Terrestrial > Soil >... | reverse complement strand
GCAGGCGGAGACGATCCTCCAACTCCGGGCGGCCTACCTCAGCGAAGATGATCGCCTGGCAAAGCATCTGAGGGATCGCCCGATCAGCGCGTTCCGGAGGTATCAAAGGACGAAACGAAGGAAAGCTGGGTAAGACTCAACAAAACGAACCACAGCTTACACCCGAAAGATTGAAAGATTGAAAGATTGGAAGATTGGAAAGATTGCACGATTGAGGAACCGAGAGCCCCAGCTTATGCAAGGGGCACGGACCTCAAATTGCTCCTGCTCGCAAAGCCCGTCGCGTTGTCCCGTCTGAAAGATGGGGCTCCCTACTCCCTATTCCCTGGGAGCGTGGGCGTCTCGCTCGCAATCCGAGTTCCGAAGATCGAGCCGCATGCTCGTCCTTCCCGCAATGAAGCTTTTAGGTCCGCTCCCAACTTTTTGCACTGACAGGCCGCCGGAGTAGGTATGATTTCATAATGAGCCGTGGGAGCCGCCCGCCGCAAGGTGCCAATCGACGTTCCCAGGGCGGACGTGAACTCGGAGCGAGCCGCATGGATAGACCACGATGTGCGGGACTCTTGATCATCACCACGTGGATGCTGCTTGTCCTGAGCCATCCGTCGCTCCGCGCGCAAACAACGCCTCCGGTCAAGGAGTCGGCGCGAGCTGAGGACAATGAGCATATGGTAAAGGCCGAGCGTCAGGTCCGGGAGCGTGGGGATCCTCAGACCAAGACCACGCTCCGATCCAAACCGAACGAAGCGAATGGGAGTGTGGCGGAGAAGCCGCCGTTCATTCAATCCTCGGTCGAGGCGGCGCGGACCCGAAAGTCGTCCCCGTTCCTGCGCATGCCTGGCGAGGGACGTTACGACGAGGGGGGAATCGACTGGAGAGACGTGCCAGCCTGGAAGCAGACCTCGTTTTTTGGGATTCGGGCCAGGGGGCAGGTCTTCATCTATGTGGTGGATTGTTCTGGGAGCATGATCGACGAGGAGCGGCTGGTCCGTGCCAAGGGCGAGCTGCGTCGGAGCATCATGAGTCTTCAGCATCCCCAACGGTTCAAGGTTTTGTTTTATAACGACCGGGTCATCCCCATGCCAGGGGATGTCCCACGTTCGGCCGACCTCGCCTCCAAGGGGCAGCTAACGCGCTGGCTGCGGCTGATTGAGCCGGATGGCGAGACCGACCCGCGCGGCGCGATGGGAATGGCCCTTTCCCTTCGTCCTGATGCCGTCTTCCTTCTCTCCGACGGAGAGTTTCCCGAGGGGACCGTGGAGTCGGTCGCCCGCATGAACCCTCAAAAAGTCCCGATCCATTGCATCAACCTTGGAGGGAGCGAGGGGGGCGAGCAACTTCAGCAAATCGCCAATGCGAGTGGCGGACAGTATCGCGCCCGCCCGTCCGGAGGCCCTTGAGCACTTCTCGTTTAATGAGTTGTCTCTCGCTCGTGGCAGCGCAAGGATTCTGGGCTGTTGCCACGGGTTGGTCGGTCGGATTCATCAACCTGAAACACCGCTCCATTTAGCCGCAGCGAATTTTTGCTTTGGGAGTTTTGCTTGTATTTCCACCAGTTGTCTTTGATGTAAGTGAACGTAAACCCATGCCAGTCGGGTGGAGTTTTTGTTGGAATATAGGCAAGGCCTTCATATGTGAATCCGCGACTTTGATTCGTTTCCCACGCGGTGCAATCTTCTTTTTTCATGACAGCATTTAAGCTGAAGAGGCCTCTTGTGAATTTGACTTTATAAAATTCTTGATGGAACCCATTTGATAACCACTGTGACTGCGTGCGAAGCGTACGCGTTCACGAGTTGGATGGGACGAGGGAGGGGGGCTTTACGCTTGGTGCGATAGACTGTGATCGCTTCGATCAGAAAATCGAGCGGATTGCGTTTCTGACTTCGGCAGAATCCCACTGTCGTCAGCATCCGTTCCAGGAACTCGCTCCCCGACCGCGACGCCGTTCCATGGCTCGTTTTGCGCAGGCAGACCGCGTGACGCAGCGCACGCTCCGCCGCGTTGTTCGTCGGTTCCACGCCCTCCACCCGTTGGAACGTCCACAGCGACTCTTCCACCTTCAGAATGCGGCGGCAAGTCCCCGCCGTACGCCGTGAAGAACACGACATCCCTTTCGTCAACCAGAAGTGGATCTCTTCACCCAGCCAGGGTTGCATCTCGCTCACGATCTCCGCTCGCGTTCGGTGACCCGAACGCACTTCTCCCCAGTACATGAAGAGAATCTCACCGTATCTCATTAACTCCCGACCCACCTCCGTCCCCGAGTCTCCTCGGTCGATCATCGCCTGGAAATCTCGAAGAAGATGAGCCCAGCATATTTGCCGTTGAGCCAGAGGCAAATGGTTGTACGCCGAGTAACGATCCGAGGTCACCACCTTCGTGGGCGATTGCCCAATCAACTCTTCCAGAGCCTGGCGACTCCGACTCGTCGCGATCAGGAACACGGTGATCAACTGCGTGGTGGCCGTCCACAACCACGCCTTCTTGCCCGCTTGCTTCCAACCCGTCTCGTCCACGTTGGCTGGCTGCTGACGAACCGCTTCCACCGCCTCGGAGTGAACCGCGTCCAGGGCCCGCGCGGTGCGTCGCTGCAACTTGCAAACCATCGCCGGGCTGATCGGCAAGCCGAACAGATCCATTATGGTCTGGCTCACCGCTCGCTTTCCCATTCGTCCGGCCCCCACCAGCGAGGCACAAATCGCCTGGACGCGAGGCCCGTAAGCGTCACGCGCTTCGGGGGCCAACTCCCCGCAACTGGTGGCTCCGCAACGTGAGCAGGTGAGCCGATGTAAGCGATGCTCGACGACGTGAGGCAAGACTTTGGGGACTTCGAGAACCTGTTGGATCAGAGGTTCCGCATCGTCCCCAGTCAGGGATTCGCCACATCGTCGGCAAAGATGAGGTTTGACCTCGACGATCTGATCGGGTTCGAGTCGAACGCGTTCGTGACGTCGATGGCCTGATTGTCCTCCCGGCTTCTTTGAGGAAGGTTTACGTGGAGGGGCCGGCTTGTACTGGAACGAGGGAGGATCACTGGAAGGAGGGCGAGAGGAGTTGGACGAGTTTTGATTCAGGCGTGCCTTTAACTCAGCGTTCTGAGCTTTCAACTCGATGTTCTGAGTTTCCAGGGTTGCGATGCGAGCTTCGAGTGAAGCGATCCATGACAGGAGCCGTGTTTGAAGCTCCTCTGGAAGCGTCTGCCACAATTCTGGAACATTTGTTCCAAGGTCGCTGTAAAGTGAGTCTATTCAGTAGTTTACGGCATGACTCATTACCAATGCAAGAGCAGTGAGAGGGGTAAAACTGGTAATACTACAAGTGTAATCGGATATGAGATTGTCAAAACAGGAGGTCTAGGTGGTTTAGGTCGTTAACTTTGGTGGCTATGCGATCACTTAGGTTAAGAGACTCTGGGTAATCACGTCAAATGCCACGTTTAGATTGCGTGCATGGTTGTAATAACCATGCGTGGTGTAGTATTTAGCACTACACCAGAGATTGCTTGCTTGCATGGATGGTTTCGTAGAAGGGGGGAATGTCCCGTTAAAGAAAGACTTTTACAGAAATAATCCAAATCTGAGAAAAACACATGAATTGGTAACTCTGCGTCTTGGTAAGGTAGGTTGTTTGTACGCAAGAGCCCCCTATGGCTCTGGACGGTTAAATAGGGGCTAGACCCATATTTAGATTAGATTGGTTGCGTGCATGCACTCGTGAAATAGCAAGGGTGAAATAAGTTTACCTATGGTGCCTCTAGAAGCCCATTGGAAGCCCATTAGGTGCCAAATATCGACCAGAGGTCTGAAAATCGTTCTGAGGGGCTTGTAGGGGCTTCTAGGGGGTCTTCCCGATAGCATTGGTCGTGAATCCAGAATTTGTCACGATTGCCTTCGGATTTGAGAATGGTTATGTTTGGATTGTTTATTGCTAGGCAACGAACATGGTGTGGATCAAGAGCCCATCTTTTAGCCAGTTGGGCAAAGGTAGGGGCTTCTTTGGGGCTTGTCGGCAAGTCCTCTAGGATAACCTTGGATTCGTGGTCGAAGTCGCCTAGACATTTAATCAGATTGTTCCTCTGGATTCTAATGGCTTGATGGTCTTGAACTGCCTTGTAAGCCTTGTGTTTTGAAGCCTTTATAGCCAATTCATGGTCTATTTTTTCGATGGTTTCTTGACGGATATTTGGTTCTAAAGTTGTATATTTATTATTGGAGACGACCCTGACATTGGTTATCGGATCGCCGTTGTCTTCATCATCGTCATACCATTCCTTGACAAGCCTTTTCCAAACCTCATCTATCGACTCTCCACCCCAAAACCCTCTAGTAGACCAGTGTACATCGAGACCTAGTTCTGACTGAGGACTTGGCAATAAAACATGCTCTCGTGTTTCTGTTCTTAGGTCTTTGGTTTGATACTTGGTTTGTGCTGCTACCTCATTGTCACTCATAAGTACAAGCGAATTTCGTTTTCCGCCAGCCCTATTCCAAGCTTCGGAAACCATTGCCTTCAAAGATTTTATGGCGATATCAGAATAGCAAACTATGTCCCAGTGACAGTTTAATCGGTCAGTCACATGAATGGTTGCATGGAATTCTAAAGTCTTGTCGTGCTTGAACTTATAGCGATTTAGGATTCTGACGAATTCCTTCTTTGTCCGTTTGTGGGCATTTGGAAGGGAATCTAGTGGCATCGTCAATGAACCTCTGAGGACTTTGGTTCCTTCAGGTCTCTCTTGTAGGACTTTAGCCACACAAGAGGCGTGTTTTCGTGCCCAATTTCGATAGCATTCCATTGAACATCTTGCCCTATAACACTTATTGCAAACGTATGGTAGGTCAAGAGTTACAGCGACTTCAAGACTCCGCCTACGGTGAGGGCAAACCTTTCTTGGATTGGCTTGAAAGTATGAGAAGTTACTGTTATTTTGTTGATTTTCAGCGTTTAGTGTGCTATTATACATTAGATTCCTTGTGAGTGAGGGATTGAACTAGGGGTAGGTCAAACATTTTATTATATATGAAACATCCAGAGGACTGGTTATCCTCTGGATGTTTTTTTATGTCTATTCATAGTTGGATGCTTTAGATTCAAAAAGTTCCAAAATAGTTTGGATAGTGTTATTTTGTTCATTGTGGTTGGCTTCGCCAACAATGGCAAGGTTCAGGGGGTAAACCCCTGAACTTGGTTTGCTTTAGACCCTACGGGATGTTCAATTTTGAGGTCAATTTGAGGGTCATTTTGGTTTATTAATTGGTTCTAATATTGTATATTTATTATTGGAGACGACCCTAGTGCGTGGCAATAACTGCCATACCTGTTAAACGTGTGACGAGCACACCTTTTAGGGGTGACATTGGTTACATTCACGATGCATCCATGCACTCAATCGTTTAGGTTAAACCTGACTTTGAGTAAGGTTAAAAGAAAAGCCCCTAGAAGCCTTCTGAGGGGCTTCAAGGGGCAATCTATCGACCAGAGGTCTGGAAACGCCTTAGAGGGGCTTGTAGGGGCTTCTAGAGGGGGTTGAGGTTAGAAGGGTAGCTTGTTAACGGCGTCCCTCTTAGGTTTGTCTCTCACCTTGGCATATCGTTGGGTAGTCTTAACATCTTTGTGTCCAAGCAACGAACTGATCACTTGTAGCGACGTACCAATATCCGCATGGGCAGTCCCATAAGTATGTCTCAAAGTGTGATTGTTGATCCCAAGTTTTTTTTAGATGCTTATAGCTTGTGTATCTATTCAAGCCTGGAAACACTCTTGGTTCGTTGGGATTAGCTTTCCGCCTTCGTTTGATAACCTCTTGTCCAATTTGACTCAACTCCGGTTTATAACCGGTTTTAGCCTTATCATATTCAGGGGGGAGTTTGATAGTCCAATATCTATCAATCCATTCATATTTCAAATTAATTGCCGCCGAGACTCGCATTCCAGTTGAGAGGATAACCTTTGCAAGGTCGGCATAGTCAAGAGGAATTTTTCCTAAACTGACCATTTTGTCTAAATTCTCAAGAAACTCCTTCCGTTGACATGGGTTCAAATATTTCGTTTCCTGAACAGGATCGGGACCTGGATAAACCTTTCTGAGGGCTTTAATTGGATTCTTACAGGGGTTTTTGGTCAGTTTTTCAAGTTCAATGGCACGAGAGAAAAGCCCTGAAATTTGAGTGCATTCAGCGGCAATCACATGAGGTTGTGTAGTTCGTTTTGAATGAGGCTTCAAAGTCTGGACACGTCGCCATTCAAACCAATGGTAAATATGCCGACTTGTCACGTCTTGAATCAAGATTGGAGGATTGTCTAGAAGGCTCAAAAACCGTTTGATGCCTGTCAAGATTCGGTTTGTTCGTTCAAAAGAGCCTGGTCGGTGTTCCCGTGAATAAAGAGATAAATGATAGTCGATAAAATCAATCAGTTTGTCAGAGGGTTCAATGAAGGAAACGAACTTTGGCTCTTTAACATTTGCCTCTTGGACGTTCTCATGAGGTGATTGGAGCACGCCGAAGCCCAATTTGATCGCCATTTTGAGGCAATCTTCTGGGACTGGGCGTGGTTTTTCACCTGTAAGAGCTTTCCTAAGAGTGATTCTCTTGTCTTTGCCGCCTTGGATTGACTTGACTTTCCAGTTGCCTGATTGCTTGTCGAGATAAATAGATGCCATTGTATTGTTCCATCGCTCACCTTTACGTTAGCGACCTCGTTTGATTGACCATGAACCGTTCATGGTCGGTAAAGAGAGATTAGGTTGAAATCCTGAATGAGACAATTGGATTTTGAACAGGTAATCGAATCCATTTATTCAGATATTTACACTAACCACAATCCTGGAACGATTGTGCTGGCCGAGTCATAGACTCATACAAGACGGCCTCAGCACGCAATTGTCAAGTTCCAACTCGTGAACGCGTACGCCGCCCCGGCACGAAGCACACGCTGCTGGTGAGCAAGTCGGGGGTGCCTTTGGCGATCCGCTCGGCAGGAGCCAACGTCAGCGATCATCGTCAGATCCTGCCGGTGGTGATGCTCTTCCCGAAGGTGAGGGGGAAGAAGGGCCGTCCCAAAGAGTTACCCGACGTGCTGTTTGCCGATGGAGGCTATGACAGCGAACTGTTGCGGGCGTTCTTGCGTTGGCTGGGAATTGAACCGAAGATTCCGAAGCGAAAGAGCGAGGAAGCGCGGCCTATGGGTAAGATCTGCTGGGTGGTGGAGCGGACGATCAGTTGGCTGAAGGGACTACGGCGGTTACGAGTGCGGTACGATCCTTTAGCGGTGATGGTGGACGCCTGGACGACGTTGGCCGCCAGCGTCATTTGCTTTCGCATCCTCCATCACGATGTTTTCTAAAACGGCGGTTTTGTCCGAGCCTCTTAGCGGCGGGACGACTCTGCCTCGGGCGCACGCGTTCCAAACCGCCGTTATCAGCGTCAGATCAGAATGCCCATGCGCGATTCGAGATACACCCGGTAGCAGTTTGTTCTCGGCAGATTGATCCCCGCGCCGTTGGTAATCGCGAGCAGAGCACGGAAGAATTCGGACTCGTCCGTATCACCGGCCAAATCGGAAGTAGCGATTAACTGTGTGAACATGCGTTGCACCTCTTCGAGGCGCGCTTCATCGTGAGTGCCGGCGTCACGGGCTACGTCATACATCATGCGGATCTGTCCGGGGGGTAACTCGGGAGTCCTCGTGCTACCCGAGAATGTGGCAACGATGTAGGCCAGGGAGGGACCGTAGGCGTGATCAGGGGAGAGGGCCACCGTCTGGTCTTCCAGGACCGCTAGAAGGGCACTGAGGAACTCCCGCTCCCTCGACATTCTCCGAAGGATCGATAATTCCAGTGCTTCCTCGACTATAGAGCGGAACTGGCCCAATGGACTGCCGCCGGTGCGTTTTGCATGGATCGCCATGCGCTCGATGTGATCGATGGGGACTCCATCGTTCTGGGCAAGGGCGTTTTCCAACTCTCGGAATGCGGCGCAGTAGGGGTTGCCACTCGACAGAGAACACAGTCGATCCTGCATCACCCAGAGTAGCGCGTTTAAGAACTCAGCCGCTGCGTCATCCCCCCATAGTTTGGCGTCCTGTCGCATCCGCCGAAGTTGTTCCTCCCAGTCCGCCTTTTTCTCCTTCGATGACGTCTTTACCGCTAGAACGTTGCCCACCATGAGCCGTAGTTCGTTCAACTCATAAGTGGGTCGCCCCGCCTTCTTGCGCTCGATGCGCGTCCCAACTCCAGCTAAGAGTGCATTGTAAGGGTGGGACTCGGGGAGTTCGCCAGCACCATTACGCACGGTCGAGCAGAGGGCGCGGGCGCACTCAGCCTCAGGTGCCCAAGACGCCCCCAGGCGATCGATACGGCGGGCGAAATCGTCGAGGACTGTCGCCCATCCGCGACCCATCTCCACATCACCGGCCGCCTCGATGGTTTTACGTATAAGAAACGAACTCACGTCTTCGGGCATGTGACCGGTTCTCAGTCCGCCGCCCTTATCCGGATCTGATCCCGCGGTATCCTTTCGTCGCCGAAGTTCCTCGTAGGCGCGCGCTCTGAATTGCTCGCGGGTGTCATTGGTGAGGACGTCGTCCAGTCGGACGAGCAGCGTACGGGCGGCTCGCATATCCTCGTCCCAAAACTTATCTAGCTCAAGCATTGTCCTCTGCCGAATCAACGGGAGCGCACTCGTGTATAATTCGGCCGCTCGGGAGAGGTCGCCGCGAAGCTCGGCGACTTGGGCAGCGTTCCGGAGGGCTGTTGCCTTGCCAACACGGTCGCCCACTGTATCGAAAAGTTGCAAGGCTGCGTCCAGAGCCTCGTCCGCGTCGGACAACTCATCCAGTTCCACCAGCACGCCAGCTAGGCCTAGCAGTGCGGAAGCGGCTTCGGCCTGGTTTCGCAATTTGTGGGCAGTCGACACCGCTTCCTCAAGAACTATGCGGGCATCGGTGTATTCCGCGCAGGTTTCATGGAGGTTGCCCAGTTGTGTTAAGGCACGGACCTCACCAAGATGGTCTCCCGAGAACCGGGCAAGGTTGAGGGCTTTGCGGAGTAGGTCGAACCCTTCACGGCGCACATGAGGGGAATTGATGGAATCGGCCCTGCAGCCAGATAGGTGAATGAGCGCCTCGACCTGGCCGGGTGCATCGTTCAGCTTCTGGAATGCTCGGGCAGCCCGCGCAAAATGCTTTTCGGATTCCAAAGGATCCATGTGCGTGTAGTGGTATCCAAGGAGGAGTTCCGCGCGAGCCTGGTCCGCTGGATCACTCCAGAAGGCGATTTGCCGCGCGGTAAACGCAGCCTTCATACCGCGGACGGAGTCTCTACAGTTATAGTGAGATCTCGCGAGTGCGTTGAGGAACCTGACCTCCCAGTGCCGCTCTCCCGCCGCTTGAGAGACGGCAGCGGCGGCTTCCAGCCAGCGTGCGCCGGCAACCTCACGTCGGTGCTCCAAATAACGTTCTACCCCGGCTGCGAACTGTACCATCCATACAGAGGACTCATCGGGTGGGGCGAACGCTCTACCCTGTCCAGGTAAGAGCATGCGCAACATACGAGACAGGAGTGACGGCCTCAAGGCGGGCGTGGCTTTGGGTGCCCTATCATTCCAACGATATGCGGCGTCGACCCGGGCGACCAGGAGATCCCCCACAAAATAAACATGAGGCAGATCATCGCCTAACTCGAGGTCCCAGCGGTCGGGTGAGATTGCCTGCAATCGCGGAAGAATCACCCCCAACACATATGCGATGTATCGGTCCTCGATGCTTCGCGCCTCATTGACCCGGCGGACTTCGGCCAAGGCGTAATGGCGGATTAGGGTATGCCGGCTCAAGGCGTCAGCCTCGCGACGAAACACGCTCGCACTGACGAGGGCGGTCAACCGGCTGTCGAACTCCTGACGAGCAGACTCGTCCGCAAGATCGTCTTCCCAAATCGCGGCAAGTAGGGCATGGGACAGAAGCGCATCTGGTGCGAGCACTCCCGTCGCCCTGAACCGTCGTTTGAGCCCTTCAGGGAAGGTGTTAAGCGTCAGCCCGAGGGCGGCGGAAACACTAGCATACCTCGCTCGGTCCTCATGGGCCGGCTCGACTGCCGCTTCCAAGTCTGCCTCCAGGAAGCCGAGGCCATGCCTCGTACTGTCGCTCAGGCGGGCCGCGATGGCATCGGGCAACGATTCAGCCAGGTCGGGCGGGCCGTTGGCGATCTGCGCGGAGACGATCTCGAGGGCGAGCGGGTGTCCTTCCAGCAGTTCGGCCATTCGCCGAAGCGCGGTCAGGGATGGAAAATCGCCGATCCGATCGCGGAGCAGGGCGATGGACTCCTCGGGAGAAAGTCGGTCGACCGCCACCGATTCGAGGCCGAGCTGGCGGGCCACATCCGCCCGCCGAGTGGTAACGAGCAGGCTGGCTGTCTCCGGCAACATGCGGAGGATTTCACGGGCCGGAGGTTCGTGCCAGACGTCATCCAAGACGACGAGGACCGGTCCCGGGGCGTCTTCAAGCCAATGGCGACCGATCTCTGGGGTCAGGTTACTTGGGTCTGCGAGACGGCCAGGATGGTGGCACGCGGCCCACACCTTTAAGGTCGCCTGGAGCACACCATCGGGATCCTTGGCCTCGGTCCCTAGCACAATCCAGAGGACCCCGCCAGAGAAGTGAGCTGCCTCTCTCCGGGCGACCTCCGCGGCGGTCAACGTCTTGCCCATGCCGCCGAGTCCGACGAGAGCGAGCCGTCGGCTCGCGGTCAGCCCCTCCCCGATTCGTCGAAGCAGTTCGTCACGGCCAACGAATCGATATCGCGGTGGAGTGGAACGTGGCGGTCTCCAGCCCTCCCACTTCGAGAGCGCGAACGCGACCCGGTTGGCCAGGTGTTCCGGCGTGGTGAACGTATCCCACACTCGCTCGGTTCCGACGCGATCGAGAAACCGCCGTAGTCGGGCAGCCTGAGCGGCGTCGGTATCATCCCGGTTTGCCTCGATGAGAGGGTCGCTTGAGTAATGCGGTGCGACTACGAAGAGGAGCCGTGGCAGTGAGGCACGTTTAGCCTCGTCGTATTCTGCCTCCGTGACTGATTTTTCCGTCCCGAGAGGCACGAAGCCGTACCGCCGGGCATAGACACCGATAAGAACCTGACAGCCGTCGAACTCGCTCAGGCTGACCCGTAGAGCGGAATCGTCCTGAGCACCGAACTCCTCCATCATCCGAAAAACATAACCCAAACGTTCGCAGTGCTCCCGGATGCGGGAACGATGCTCGCGCAAATCGCGGCTGGTGCTGCTCAAGAAGGCCGTAATGACCGGAGGTTTGTGAGACAAGGTAGGAGACGACTCCTGAGACTTATTCGAAGACATATGCGATTCAGGCTAATGCTTTGTCGCTCGCCTTGCCAAAACAATTCGCGTGATTCGGGCCGTTTGTGGTGTTCGTAACAACTTCTAGACTCTCGACTAGCGTTCGTCGACAATTGAAGCCGACGGGGACCGCCGGTGCAACTTGCCACGGGCATCGGCGTCCGGATTTTCGGCAGCGGAGGGGGAGTGGCGAGTCGGCCAAGGCGATCAGCTTCGCTTCGGCGCGACATTCGAGGCTCGTGGCCGGTTGAGACGTACCTGCATCTCGCGGGCCAAGGCCGTTTCCAAGTGTTTCTTCATGAGGCTTCTCCTGAAGCGGCCAAGGCTTCAGGAGAACGGAAGTAACATCAGCCATCAAGTCGTCAGTGGCAGGCCGCTAGTGTCCTGAGTTAGAAATTCGCTCACAAACCTTATGAACACGGTTTAGGATCAGATCCGCGTCAGCGGACCATGCAAAGGGCTTGGGGTTTTCGTTGTGAGCGGCCAGGTACTCTGTAATCGCCTTCTCCAAGGTCCTCACACTGCGAAACACGCCGCGACGAATCTGCTTCTCGGTAATCGCCGCGAAAAACCGCTCCACCTGGTTCAGCCATGACCCACTCGTCGGCGTGAAATGCAGATGATATTCGGGATGACGCTCGAACCACCGCTTCACCGAGGGGGCCTTGTGGGTCGCATAGTTGTCCATGATGATGTGGATCTCGACTCCGGGTTCTCTCTCCACCTGGGCGTCGATCTCCTTGAGAAACTTGAGGAACTCCTGTTGACGGTGCCGCTTGTAACACTTGCCAATCACCTGACCGGTCGCTACGTTCAAGGCCGCGAACAAGGATGTTGTCCCGTTGCGAACATAGTCGGGAGTGCGGCGTTCGGCCTGACCGGGAGACATCGGCAGCAGAGGTTGAGTCCGATCCAACGCCTGCACTTGGCTCTTCTCATCGACCGACAGCACGATGGCGTTGTCCGGCGGGCTCATGTAGAGTCCGACCACATCGCGGACCTTCTCGACGAAGTAGGGATCGGTTGAGAGTTTGAAGGTCCCACTCTGATGAGGCTTCAACCCAAAGGCATGTCAGATGCGAACGATCGCGCTCTGCGACAAGCCGACCGCCTCGGCCATCTCCCGTGTGCTCCAGTGAGTGGCCGCCTTGGGCTTCTCTTCCAGGGTCTTGGTCACGACCTCTTCCACCTTCGAGTCGAGAATTTTGCGTGGTGCGCCAGGTCGCGGCTCGTCGGTGAGTCCTTCGAGTCGGTTGTCCAGAAAGCGCTTCCGCCACTTGCCGACGGTCACGAGGCTGATACGAAGCCGAGCGGCGACTTGCTTGTTATCCAGTCCCTCGGCACAGTCCAGGACAATCCTGGCACGGATGGCAAGGCGTTGAGTACTCTTGGGCCGATTGGCCCAGGTTTGGAGTTTCTGACGTTCGTCGTCGCTGAGAGAGAGTGGGGCTTTAGGTCGGCCCCCCTTGCTTGTGTTAGTTTTCATGATAGGATTATATCATGAATTCACAAAAATTTCCAGGTTAATTGGCGAATTTCTAATTCGGGACACTAGTCATTGAGCATTGAAGCCATCCTCGAGCGGCTTGAAATGGCCGGCATCAACCCCTTGGACTTACTCCGAGTCTATCGAAGCGACGAGAAGTCTCGGTCCTATTGGCAAGAGAGCCCCCGCCTTTACCGTGCCTTTGCTCGCACGCTTATTCAGTCCGCCCACCCGACCCGGGCCTTCGAACTAGTCCGCGATGGTCTCGAAGCCCACCCCAAGGACGAGGAACTTGCCTACCTCGGCGCCTTGGCCCTCCGGCGAGGCGGCAACATCCAGAGGGCGGGCGACTACGTTCACAAGCTCCTGGCTAGGCCCAACCTTTGCCCAAGCTTACAACTCGAGGCTCTAAGCCTCGCCGGGAGTATCGCCAAGGAACTCTATATCCGAACTGCCCCCACTGAACCAGATCCTCGGGCCGCTCGCAGGTCGGCTGACTTCTACTCCCAAGCCTATGAGATCGCACGGGACGAGGCACTGATCCAGGATCGCAAGGAGGAATTGTTTCCTGGTATCAATGCCGCCACGATGTCGTTCCTCGCGGATGACCTGCTCAGGGCCAGGACAATAGCAAGGGCGGTTCTCTCTCGTGCACTGGCAGAGCAGCGGCGCAGTCCTGAAAACACGCGGGATTACTGGCTGCAAGCTACCATGGGCGAGGCGATGCTCCTGATCGGTGACCTCCCCGGGGCTGCGCTCTGGTATAGCCGGGCGGTGGACCAGGCCAAGGCCGAGGGCAAGGACGGCGAAGTCTCGGCCATGAGGCGAAACTTCCAACTACTCCGGGCCAAGATTCCCTTGAACGAGCAAGTCTGGGGCTTCTTCAACGTAGGGAATGTCATTGCATTCGCTGGGCATCTGATCGATTCCCCCGAGCGGCCGGGCGAAGCTGAGTTGCCCTTGCGTTTTCCCAATGACCCCAGGCTGGTCGTCCGCGTCGAGGAAGAGATCGAGCGACATCTGAATAATCTGAATGCTCGCGTCGGTTACTGCTCAGTGGCATGTGGGTCCGATATCCTCTTCGCGGAGCGGATGTTGGAGCGAAAGGCCGAACTCCATGTCGTCCTGCCGTTTGAGTTGGAGGATTTCTATCGGACCAGCGTCGACTACGGCTTCCCGCGAGACGACGAGATGGGGGCCTGGAGATTACGTTGCGACCGGGTTCTCCGGAAGGCGAGCCAAATTCACCACGCGACCACCGAGAGGCATCTGGGCGATGACGTCCTGTTCACGTTCTCCAACATGTTTATCCAGGGCCTGGCGATCCTCCGGGCGGCCGAACGTGGTGTCGATCCCATCGCCCTCGCCGTACTCGATCAGAGGCAGGCTCAGGTTGGACTAGAAGGGGGGACCGCCGACTTCTTCACCCGTTGGACAACTCGAGGATTGGAGGGGCGGGTCATCGATCTATGCCAGCTTCGCGAAGAGGTCGGGGTCAAACCCGTCAATTCCCTAAGCATGAAGCCGCCCAGTTCCGCCGACGCGAGGGTTCGACGCAAGACTCGGGTGATGCTCTTCGCGGATGTCAAGAACTTCAGCAAGCTCGACGACGTTCGCTACCCGGACTTCTTCGCTACCTTCCTCGACGAGGTGAAGCAGGTCATCGAGGGCAGAGACACACAGCCTATCTTCGTGAATACCTGGGGTGACGGGCTCTACGTCGTCTTCGAGCGAGTTGTCGATGGGGCTGACTTTGCGCTTAGGCTGGTCGACCGCGTCGCGGGAGTTGATTGGGCGGCCCTGGGCTTGCCGGCAGACACCACTGTTCGGATCGGGATGCATGCGGGGCCGGTCTACCAACGAATGGACCCGATCATCGGCCGGGAGAATGTGTTCGGCAGCCAGGTGATCCGGGCCGCGCGAATCGAGCCGGTAACAACCCCCGGGAGCGTCTTCGTCAGCGAACAGTTCGCTGCCACGCTGGCGGTCGAGGCCGGCCACCCATTCCACTGTGAATACGTGGGAATTGAGGAACTGGCCAAGGGATATGGGCGGTGTGCGCTTTACCTCCTGGGCCGCCGGTCGTAATCGATGCAACGCCTTCTGAAAGTTTTTTGCATGAACATGTGGAAGTGATGGAAAATTGTAAATTTTTATAAATGGCGGTATGCATGCAATAGCTGGTTGCCTTTTACGAGACCGTTTCAGAACCAATCTGATTCTCTAAATTCTCTAGATCTCCCAAGGGGTTCTGAAACAGCCTCCCAGTATTTCGCCACCCCTCGCCGCGTGCCTTCATGCCGCAGGGGCGCACGACATACTTTGCGTGGCCAAGGTGTTTGTTGGTATGTTGCAGATGAAAGTCCGGTAGTGAGGGATCGTTTCACCTTCATCATTCATCCCTTTCGGCGAGGGCTACGAAGATGAATCAGGATGCCGCGGCTGTGCGTAAAGCGTTTCAGGTTCGACTGGGTCAGATGGCCCGGGAATTGGGGCGTGAGCTCTATCCCGACGGCCTCCCTCGCGGAACCAAGTTCTCGGAACTGGAGGACCTCGCGGGCGCCTTGGGCGACGAGATGGCTCGCCAGTTCATTGAGACTCACGTTCGGGGTCAGGCTGAGGACTGGCCCGACGACGAGTTGGGAGAGTGTCCGGCCTGCGGAGGCCCGGCCCGCAAAACGCCCGACCAACCCCGTGTCCTGACCACCACCCGGGGCGACGTCGCCTGGAAGGAACGCGTCGGAAACTGTCCCGCTTGCCGGCGGTTTTTTTTCCCCTCAAAGCCAAGCCATGGGCGTTGACCGCACCGGCTACAGCCCGCGTGTTCAGCACAAGATCGTCTACGCCGGCGCGTCCAATGTCTCGTATCAGGCGGCGTCTCAGGAGTTGGCTGAACTGGCCGACCTGAGGATCGGGCCCAAACCGGTGGAACGCTTGGTGCGACGGATCGGGCGCGAGCGGATCGACCAGCGTGACGCGGCGGTCGTCGCTCATCAGCGTCTCCCGCTCATGAAGCAGGACGCCGTCGCAAACCCACGCCGTTCCACACCCTCCACGGTGATGGTCTCGATCGACGGCGGCCGCATCCAGATCCGATCGAAGCCGTCGAAGGAGACGCAGTCGGAACCGGCGGCCAACCATTGGCGTGAGTCCAAGACGGCTGTGCTGGAGACCTATCAGAGCGAGGTCCATCCCACCGATCCGGACCCCCACGTCCCGCGTTGTTTCCACGACCTGAAGCGAACGACGAAGATGATCCGAGGCTTGGGCCACGCGTTGCCAGTGGGCCTGGACATCGACGCCGAAGGGCCGCCTCCAAAGACAAAGACGACCGAAACGAGCGAAACGAGCGAGACGAGCGAGACGAGGAACGCCCGTTCGATTCGGCCTGGCCGTCCCAAGCGTCTGGTTCGCAGCGTCCTGGCCAGCCGGAAGTGCTCCGAGGACTTTGGTCCGATAGTCCATCAGGCGGCCTGGGCGCGGAACTTCTTCGGGGCGAAACAGAAAGCGTTCCTGGGGGATGGTTTGCCGGTGAACTGGACGCTCCAACGTCGGCACTTCGCGAGGTTCACACCGATCCTCGACTTCGTGCATGCGTTGAGTTACGTGTTCGCGGCGGCGTTCGCAGGCCGATCGCTGAGCGAAGGGGCAGCGATCTACAAGCGGTGGATTCAAGCCGTCTGGGAAGGGCGGGTGGCCGCGATCCTGCCTGAATTGGAGGCGAGATCGACCGCTCTGGGGACGCCGCCGAAGGAGAGCGTCGAGAGCGACCCGCGCCGCTTGGTGTTCGAGGCGTGGCGTTACCTGAGGAACAACGCGGAGCGGATGCGTTACGACGAATACCGTCGCCAAGGCCTACCGATCATGACCAGCGCCGTGGAGTCGGCGATCAAGATGATCAACCACCGCGTGAAGGGAAGCGAGAAGTTCTGGTCGGAGCCTGGAGCCGAAGCAATCCTTCAACTGCGTGCTGACTACCTGAGCGAAACCGGTGTCATGGACCAATTCTGGTCGACTCGCGAAACTCAGGCTGGCCACGCCCGTCCCTATCGCCGTGCTTCCTAAACATATGTTAACTCAAACCGTGTCGTGCGCCCATGCCGCAGAAGCTGTGTTTCGCCAAACGGTCGCCGACATCCTCATCGAAATCGGCGCCGGCCTCCCGTCTATGCTGGACCAGTTCCTGTCCATGACCTGACCCTCATCCCGAGGCCATCCTCAAGCCGGTATCGCCCTGTGACTCGTTCATTCTTGGCACTCACGCCGATATCGGGCGATTGGATAGATATGAAGGATGAAGTAAGATAGGATTTATCGATCCGGCACGAGATCCAAAAGCAACGAGAGCGATTCGCCGAACGGAATAAACTCGTGCATGCGGTGATGGGAAGTGAACAAGAATTCAGTAATTGATGGGCGCCGTCTGGCGGAGGAAGTTTCGTGACCTTGGGCAAAGACAAGCCGGGCGATACCGCGTCGTCGAAGTCCGTCGGCCCGGCGAGCGGCCTACTGCTCGGCCTGCTCGCGCTTCAGAACAACTTCGTCAATCGCGAGTCGCTCCTGGCTGCGCTGGGGGCCTGGGTTGCCGACAAGTCCGTCCCTCTTGGCAAGCTGTTGGTCGATCGCGGGGTGCTCGACCCCGGATGCCGAGAATTGCTCGAGGCCCTGGCGAAGAAACACCTCGAGATTCACGATGGCGACCACGAAAAGAGCCTCGCGGCACTCTCCGTTGGCCGATCCACCCAGGTGAGCCTGGCGGGAGTCGGCGATGGCGAGTTCACGGAGTCTCTAAAACTCGTCGGTTCGGAGTCCGTGCTTGCTGATACTTTCGCCCAGGATTCTCCAACCATGACCGACCCCGGGAGCGGGAGCGGATCCAAGTCGGCGTATGGGCCGGCCTCGATTGGATCGGCCTCGGCCCCCGGCCAGCGATACCGAGTTTTGCGGCCCCACGCGAAGGGGGGGCTGGGAGCCGTATTCCTGGCTCTCGACACCGAGCTGAATCGTGAGGTTGCGCTCAAGGAGATCCATGAGCTCCAGGCCGACGACCCAGACAACCGCCAGAGGTTCATCAAGGAGGCGGAGGTCACCGGGAAGCTCGAACACCCGGGCATTGTACCGGTCTACGGCCTGGGGACATACAGCGGGGGCCGGCCCTACTACGCCATGCGGTTTATCAAGGGCGACTCGCTGAAAGAGGCGATCGAATACTTCCACTCCGACAAGGCACTGAGGGAAAACCCTGGACTGCACTCGCTCGAGCTCCGCAAGTTGCTGCGTCGGTTCCTCGACGTCTGCAACACGATCGACTACGCTCACGGTCGAGGGGTGCTGCATCGCGACTTGAAGCCGGGCAACATCATCGTGGGCCGGCACGGAGAGACGCTGGTCGTCGACTGGGGGCTCGCCAAGACGCTGGACCAGGACGAGTCGAACGAGGGTCTGAATGAGCAGCACCTCGTTCGGTCCTCCGGCGGTGGCGACACGCTCCCCGGCAGCACCTTGGGCACCCCAGCGTACATGTCGCCGGAGCAGGCGATCGGCGACCTCGATCAACTCGGCCCTCGTAGCGACGTCTATAGCCTTGGAGCCACCCTTTACTGCCTCCTGACCGGAAAGCCTCCATTCGTGGACCAGGTCTCGATCGTCCTCGATCGGGTGAAGCGGGGCGACTTCGCGTCACCGCGCAAGGTAGACCCGTCGATCGACCCGGCGATGGAAGCGATCTGCCTCAAGGCCATGGCGCTGAGGCCCGAGGACCGCTACGCAACCCCCAAGGCGCTGGCCGATGACATCGAGCGATGGGAAGCCGACGAGCCGGTCTCGGCCTATCGCGAGCGATGGTCCCGGAGGCTAACCCGGTTCGCCAAGCGGCATCGGCAGGCCTTGCTGGTGAGCGTGGCTCTGATCGTTGCCGCCACGGTGTCGCTCGCGGCACTAGTCCGGGTCGATCACGCCCAGAGGCTCAACCGACTCCAGGCGGAACTGGTCCGTCGCCTTGATGTCGAGGACAGGTCCGCCGATACGCTCCGCGCCCTTGAGGCGAAGGCCGACGCGCTGGGCCGGCTCGATCCCGCGCTGGGCCTCGAAGCACGGCAGCGAATTCACAGGTCGTTCGCACGCTCCCTTGGCGAGGCGATGGACCGGGACCCCAAACTAGAACCTCTGGCGGTCGCTCGGTTCCAGGCTGACTTGAAGGAACTCGAGGCCCGCTCGCCCGAACTCGCGGACTCGATGCGGAAGAACCTCGAGCTGCGCATGGGACGCGTGGAGACCATCGAGCTTTCAGCTCCGTTCTCCGAGGACGCCCTTAAGACCTTCTTCGAGCCGGGTCAGGTTCGGGTCGAGGGAGACGGAGTGATTCGCTCCCCCGCGCCAACGGGCGCCCCCAAGTCAGCACTGACGCTTCGGCCGGCCTCTCCCGGCACGACTCGGCTTGCGGCTACGTTCGACGAGTCCTGGGCCAACGCGCCGGTGGTCGGCCTCGAACTCGAGGCGAAAGGGGGAGACCGTTACCGGTTTCTGGTCGCCACCCTCGGCGCGGAGCAGCCGGTCCGCGATGGCACCCCCACGCCGGTCTCCATGGAGACGATTCGAAAGGCGGGAGGTCGCCTGTCGGTCGTGATCCTGCGCAACGATTTCGCGCTGGGCCGGACGACGATGACGCCGCCGGACGGTCCATTGCGACTCGAAGCCGGGCGAGAAGGGGACTCGCTCACGCTTCAGGTCAACGCTGGGCGTCCCCTCGTCTGCGAGGACCCGTTCCCGATCGGCGCGGGGGTTGTGCGAGGCTTCGGCATCGACTGGCCCGCCGGTGTCAAGCTCCAGGGCCTGGTGCTCCAACGTCAGCGGCTCCCGGCGCGGCCCAGTCCATTGGAGCGAGGCGACGAACACTACGCTCGGGGCGAGTTCGAGGCGGCCCTCGTCGCGTACCAGAATCAGGATCAACACCGCGCGCCGGACGATGTCCCACTCGACCGGCAGCTCCGGTACAAGCGAGCCCTCTGCCTGCTTGGACTCGGGCGGAAGGACGAGGCCGCGAGCCTCCTTACCGAGGTCATGTCGGACATTGACAATGCCCCGCCCGGCGCGCCCATACGTTGGGCGCTCCGCGCGGCCTGTAAACTCTGGCTGATCCGCACCGAGCAGAACAAGGGAAACGAGGCCGATCGGATCCTTGAACGCTTAAGCCCCATCTACCAGTTCGAGACCCTCGCCGCCCTGATTCCCGCCCACGAGCGCGAGGCGATCCTCGACCGCTACCGCCAGGCCGGGGTCTGGGGGACGGTAGCCTGGACCCGGGCCAACGACCTGGAGCAGATCGAGCGGGCGATACGAGTGCAGGACCTGCTGAACTCCGACGAATACGACCGACGCATGACCAAGTGGCGGCTGGTCGACATCCTCAGAATGGGGGGAGACGACGACCGCGCGTTGAAGGTCATCCGCGAGCTCCTGGACGACTCCGCGCCACCCCCGGATGAGCGGATCGAGCTCTTCCGGGATTTCGTCTGGATGCGGATCAACCAGGGGAAGGAGGGAGCCCTCGAAGCACGCGAGCAGGTCAATCGGGTCCTCGAGGACGAGCGTACCCGGCTCGATTACCTCCCCTTGCTCATCGAGCGCGCCCGGGCCGAGGCCGCCCTTGGTCACGCCGAGGCCGCTGAGAAGGACTGCGAACGGTTCTTCGCGGAGGTGCCGCGCGGCCGGCTGCACTACGCGGAGTTCGCCGACGCCTGCCTCCTCCGCGGCTTCCTGAGGGAGCAACGCGGCGATCACCCGGGGGCGCTCGCCGCCTGGCGAGAGGGTCTATTCCGAAACTGGCCCTCGGGGATCCCCGAGCTCAACCCGTCGCGAGGCTTCGACCGCGTGGCCCTTCGCAGGCGCGCGGACACCGTCACCTGGGGAGTGCTGGTTGGGTCGCTATTGGGTGACATCACCGAGGCCGAATCCGACATCTTCCTCGACCTTCTGACCGGCGCAGGCAACTTCGAACGGACCCCCGCCGGTGGTGGCGATTCCATCGTCCGCGTTTTCCGCAAGCTCGGCGGCCTATCGAAATATGCGAATCAGGTGATGCTCGACGAGTACAGCAGGCCCTCCGAGGTTGAATACGCCCGGAACATGGCGTTCCGACGGGTCTCCTTCCGCGACTACATCACGGTCGGCCTTGAGATCGGCATTCTCTCGGGCGTCCGAATCGGGGCGTATCCCGAAGGCGTCGTCCCTGCCCTGGAGGGAACCCTCCGCGACAGCATTAAAGACCTCTTCCGCGTATACGACGAGGAGAAACTCGTCGACGCCGACCTGATCGCCCTGGTCCGGCTATGGTGGTCCCTGACGCTCAGTCCGTCTAATCTCTGGAAAACGACGCTGGCCGCCCACCTGGATCCGAGTCTTCGTACGCGAGTGGCGTACGCCCTTGGCAACCGTTACAAGACGCTCGGCCAGCCCGGAAACGCCTCGTTGTTCTTCCAGGACGTTCTCGATCACGAGGCCGACTATCCCCTTCTCGCCCCCTATGCGCGGGAGGCGCTGGAGCGGCTGAAGAATACTCCCGCCCGTTGATCGGGTGAACCGCCTCGCGAACCCGCGACACGAGAGGTTGACGGTTGCTCCATTATTAAGTGAACGAACCTATTTGTGTTTAAATTCAGCAAATGCATGGATATTTGGGAGTCAAGAATGATTTTCCTCTTGAGAAGATCGGTCATCCCACGAGGCATTCTTCTCTTTCTAATCTTGGTGACCACCTCGGTGGTCGGTTTCGCACTCACAAGAGACGCAGCCGAATACAACCAGGTCCGCGATCGGTACTTGGAGCGAGCCAAGTGGCATGCGAGCGCTTGGCAGAGGGTGGTAAGTGCCAAGCGGAAACCAACGTTGCAGTCTTTCAAGGGCTTCGCGGCGGCGGAGGTGCGCTATCACCGCGCGTTGGAGCTGAAGTATCTGCAAGCAGCGGCTCACCCTTGGATCCCTCTGAAGCCAGACCCTCCAATGCCTCCGTTTCCTGCCAAAGAGATCGCGCGAGAATTCAAGCGGCAACTCCGAGAAATCCCCAAACGCACCCAGCCAAGGCAGAAGGAATCGCTGCCGAAACCTCGCGAGCGAGACATTATCTGATGTATCATTAGGGCTATGACCCAAGCGATCACCGTTCATCGCACAAAGAGTAAACCCCCATCGCTCAACCCACCCAACTCCTGAACGCGTACCTTGGTGAAAGCTCAGCGGGGCCTAATTGGCCGTCAACTGCGGACCGAGCACGGTCAAGAGATGTGTCGCATCCAGAGTGGCCGTGCCCACCATTGCCGTGGGATTCCAAGACGAACTGAATTCGGCGTTTACTTCAGGAGTGGCCGCAACCATGCGAATCGCCTACGCCATCTCAACTATGACTTTGCTCTTAGGTTCGATGACGGCCGGAGCTAATACCTTTGCCTCGGATAGGCCGGCGACCGAAATCCTCGCTGAGATCGATGAAATCGTAAATCAGCATGTGCGCAAACGGCTTTCACCTGCTCAACAAAAGGACCTCCGCGCGGATCCCACCGCCCGACGGAAGTATGAAGAAGATCAGATTCGGACTCAAACACGAAGGGATCAGCTTGTACTGGAGCTGTATCAAGTGCAGCCTGATCACGGCCGCCTTCCTCAGCTCTTGAGGTGGAGATGGGGATATCGAGCTCGTAATCCAGAAACTTCGGGCAAAGTGCTTTCGGAAATTGACACGTTTTTACAAAACTGCGAAATAGAAAGTTTGAAAACCGATACCCTCTTTGCACGCGCAGAGGTTATTTTATACAAGAATCGTCGACGCTCTGCAGCCACATTGCTTACCAACTCAATGCCCGCGATCGAAGACGCGATCGCACGTGCACCTACAGACCAACGTGGTGCTGGTCTACTTTACGCCATTCTATCAACGGCTTCGGACCTTCCAGATCAGTCTCGAGATGAACTGGAAGGACGTCTTATTCGGAATTATCCCCAGAGTTCGCTCGTGGGGTTGATTAAGCAGGATAGAATGCGACGAGAGAGTGTTGGAAAGTCTTTCGAGTTGACTTTCTCCGACGCTATTTTTGGAAAGCGTATCTCCATTAGGGATCTGCGTGGGAAGATCGTGGTGGTAAACTTTTGGGCGACATGGTGCAATTCATGCATTGCACACATTGATGACATGAAATTGCTCTACAATCAATACCATAAAAAAGGTGTCGAGTTTATCGGGGTTAGCTGCGAGCTACCTGAAGACGGTGGTCTGGATAGATTGAAGGAGTTCGTGGTGAAAAACGAGATCCCCTGGCCCCAATATTATCAAGGAGGAATGGGAGAAGGAACCTTTGCCGATAGATGGGGCGTCCGCGCTATCCCAGCAATTTTTGTAATTGATACTGATGGGAATGTGGCTTCAAGCCAAGCGAATGGCAAACTCGATGAATTGATTCCAAAGATGCTGAAAATGCTTAGTAAAGGCAAAGAAGTTAAAGATAACTAATAGCCCGTGTCTCACGGATTATTGCTCTGGAATCTGAACCTAGTTTGCAGGTTTCTTTGGAAGGGCAAAGAAACACCCAGAATTCCTTGTACGCCGATCGCTCCACTGCCCCGTCTGGCCGAGTGCCATGCTCCCGCGTACACTTCAAGCGAGACGTGCGATATCAGTGACTGTATTGCTATCTGAGATGGCTAAAGGGGCATGCATTCCAGGATCGGGCACGGCCATTTTATTGCCCTGCTGAAACGGAGCCGGCGGGGCTGCCGCGGATGGCCATGCCGTCGGGGAGGGGGCGGGCGGCGACGGTGAAGCCGCGGTCATGCAGGCCGTCGCGGAGCTTGCGGTAGAGCTCGAAACCGTCGGGGTAAACCCACATGGTAATCGTGCCCTTGGAGAGGGAGATTCGGCTGACGGCGAGGGAGAACTGTGAGATCGGCTGACGTGCCTGCTCGAAGGTTTCTCCTCGTTGTTCATATTCGGGTATGAGCTCCCACCCGCGCAGGTCGTAGCTGATTCCCGGGCGATCCATCAGGAGCTCTTCGATTCCGCTGGAGATCCCGCGTCCGAGGATGTATTCGATGGAGAAGGGGCCGACGGGCCCAACCTTGGATTCGATCACCCGGCCGCGGTCGCTCATCCTGATCCGGATCTTCGCGTCGGCCTTGACGTGTTCGAGCAATCGGTCGAGGTCGATAAACGTCACGCGGTTGCGTCGGACCTCAAAGTGGTACTCCGTGCCGTCCGAGGGCTTGGCGACGGGATTCTTCAAGACGAGCGACCTGGCCTTGGGCCTGGGAGCGGCGGCCACGGCGTTGAGCTCGGCTTTCAGGCGGTCGCGATCCTGCTTCAGGAATCCGCCTCGGGCCTGGAGGCTCGCTAGTTGGGCCCCGGGATTTCGGACCCGAAGGGCGAGCTTGCGGTTCTGAGAAGAGGCCAGCGCCGCTTGGGCCGTGGCGTCCGCCAGGCGTCTCGCCGCGTCGTCGGTCCTGGCCTCGGCGCGGGCTCGGTCGCGGCTGGCGGCGTCCAGGCGCTGTTCCGCCGCGGCCACCGCCACGCGATCGAGCGGCTTGGGAGCAGGGGCCGGCGCGGGAGTTGGGGCCACCTTCGGTTTTGGCTTCGCCTTTTTCACGGGCTTCGCTGGCTGCTCGATCTCGGGCTTGGGCGCAACGGGTTCCGGAGCCTGGAGTGCGACGATGGCGCGTGGAGGTTCCGCTCCGGGCGGGGAAAGGGGGGCGATTGGCCGACCGTTGGATCGGATCACCACCAGCAGGACGACCACCCCGGCGAGGAGTCCGACCAGGTTCGAGACGATGGCCAGGTACGACTCGGAGCCGGTGTTCACTCGCTCATTCCTGGGGAGGGGGCTCTGATCGCTGGTTTTCATCAGAATCGCTCCCTTGGCAAAAAGTCGAGAATCCGGGAGTCGGCAACCTGAAGGGTCGTCGGCCAGTCGAGGCCGGAAAGGACCGTCTGTTTTCGGGCTTCGACGTAGGTCTCATGGCCGCCTGGCTCGATCAGGAAGCGGATCGAGGGGCGAGGATGGATCAAGGGGTCTACCTGCTGGCGGAGCCTGACCACTCGCCTGAGATTCTCGGCCAGCGGGGCATCCTTGCGCTTGAGGGCCTGGCGCGAGAGGCTGTAACCGCCGGGATGAATGACGACGCCGTTGGGTCCGCAGGCCACCACGATCTCCATCGGGACCTCGATCTCCAGGAGCTCGTTGGGCTCTCCGGTACCGGACCGCGCGCTGCCTCCCGGCGTTCCCGATCCACCGGGCGAACCGGAACCTCCGCCCCCCGCGCCCGCCATGCCGCTGCCGCCGGAGACGCCTCCTGAAGGGCCCCCGTCGCTCATGCCAAGCGACCCAGGCGACCCGTTCGGAGCGCCTGTTGCTCCGGGGCTTGTGGAGCCCATTGAAGTTCCAGGACTGGATGGAGCGAAACCACCGCCAGAGAGGTTCCTCCCTTGACCTTGCCCCTGACGTTTCGTTTGGCGGGCCTGGGCGAGCATCTCTTCAGAGGGGGCGCCTGGCTCGCCAGGCAAGAGACCACCCGGCTGGAAGGGGACCGCCTCGTTCGGGTCGCGCCCCATGAGCGAGGCACCCGCGACGGATGAGGGGTTGACGATGGGACGATCGCCCATGCCGCCCCCTTGTCCTGGAGGCGAAACCATGGGTGGTTGGCCTCGACCACCCCCTTGCAAGCTCTGGTTCTGGCCCGGAATTTGGGCTCGTCCCCCTGAACTGAGTGCGCCTGGCGAACCATTCGCGGCGAGGGGGAGGGAGCCGTCTCCCTGGAGATGACGTCCGGACGATGCCGAGGGAGGGTTGCCTGATAAGTTCCCTCGAGGGGCGATCGGAGGAGGGAGACCGGGCGTTCCCGCCAGGCTCCCGCGACTCGCTCCGCTCCCTGGTTGATTCGCTTCGTTCTCCCGATCCATGTCGAGTGAGTGGGCCGAGGCGCCTGTCCCGGAGCTGGGGGCCGAGGCGATGCCCCCCGCGCCAAAGGCTCGTCCAAGATCCTCCCCAAGTGGATCCATCCCGGGTGGACCTCCGAGCCCCCCACGATCGAGCCCAGGGCCCGAGCCCCCCGCATTCCCCTGGGATTGTGAGCGGCCGGATCCCCAGACGAAATCTTCGGGGGTCTGCCCTGGGCGACTCAGGCTGTGTCCGCGACTGGAGCCACTTCCGGTCGCCGAGCGAGTCCCGCCACTCCCAAGGGAACCATCGGCCAGGCCGCGGAACGGACGAAGCGGGGGGGAACCATCCCACTCGTCGGGGTGATCCAGGTCGGGGAAATCAATCTCCATGTCCTGATCGACAAGCTCGTAGCCGAAGGCGATCCCAAGGGACTCAAGCCTGGAACGTGCATCGTAGAACGGACGAATCCCGTCAGGACGTACAACGAAGAAGACATAAGGGACCGTGAGCGCACCGTCTGGGGCGGTCGTCCCCTGGATCCGAGCCATCTCGCGCACCACGGCCATGGTGATCGGGCTCGAGCGCCCCCCCATCAGGCCTGAGAGCTCGAGCAGGTTGAAAGAGAGTCCTTGTGGTTGCAGCGTGGCCATGCCGTTTCGGCACTCGATCACGATCGGCCGTCTCCAGGTTCCGTTCGGGGCTCGGTTTGGTAGAACCGCATAGCTGGAACGGGTTCGGGCTCGGGTGAGCGCGGCCTTCGACGTCTCGAGCTCCTTGGCGAGGACGTCGCGCTCGAGCTCGAGCGCATCGACTTCCTGTTCAACCGCTCGCGTCTTTTGGTCCAGGGAGTCGGCCTGGTTTTTGACCGTCCGCTCGCGCCGCTTCCAGCGTTCGACCTCGGCCAGGGCCTTCGCCGTGGATTTTTCCAGGGCGGCGGTACGTCGGTCGGCCGCCCTGGCTTCCAGGAGTTCCTCCGCTTCGAGTCCTCCGAGCTTGGCCACGGCGGTTCGGGTTGGATCCTCCGCGGGTCGAGGAGGGGCGGGAGGGGGAGGACTGGGCTCTGGGTCCGCTTCCGGCTCCTCTTCCTCCTCGGATCCCTGTGGTGGGAGTGTGACCACCGGCGAAGGGACCTTGGGCGGAGTCTTCGTAGCCGACGTGAGTGAGCTCGTCGAAGGGGACGTTTTTTCTTGCCTGGACGAGCCGCTGTGCTCGTGCAATGAGACGATCAGCAGCGTCGTACCACCCAGGCATGCCAGGATCAGGCATAGCGGGAGTAGCTCGGACCCTATCCCCAGGCGAGGGCGAGTCATCAGAAGCGGCCTCCTTTGCCCTGACCTTGGAAAAGTCTTCGAGCACCCGATCAATAACGGGCCATCTCGAAGGTGAACGTGACGTCGAGCCTTGGCTCGAGCATTCGGCGCATCCTGCGCAAGCTAGAGGATTGATCGGTTCGGCAGATGCCGCAGCTTGAGTAACTCGCAGTCAACCCCAACTTGAGGAAGAAAAGGGCGCATCGAATTTCAGAATCAAAAACAGAAGGATGTGTTACATCTAACACCCGAGCTCTTTTCCCGCCCGTATCGATCCAATCAATAAACCGTGGCGTGGACGCTTTCGGACCGGCAGGGTAGAAAGACTCTGTTCCGCGACAACGAGTCGTGACAAGGCACTACCTGCTGGGCTGAAAGGGCAAGAGGGAGCGTCGCTGACGCTTCCGCCTCTGACAGACAGGGAAGGGATTGCCTTGCAGAGCCGGAAGCGGACCCGTACGGCCTGGCCGACCTCCCGCAGTTGCGAGGGGGTGTTGATTGCCATGTGATCCCGCTCTCCGTCTCCAGCCCGTCGGACCCGGTGGGTCGGCCGCTACGATGTTTCCCAGCCCTCGGAACGCAGCTCAGCCCTCGCTCTCGTCAAAGAAGTCGTTCGAGACCTCCTTCAACTCGTAGGTTTTGGTCGTGATTACCCCGAGCCCATGCTCGATCATCAGTCCGGCCAACTGGTCCCCGTCGATGAGCACCACCTTCTTGCCCTCGATCCGGTCTACGAAGTCCACGGCGTCCTTCGTGAACGCCGAAGTCGTCATGATGACGCCTTTCCTGGCCCGTATGTAGTCCATGCTGCCGACAAATCCCTGGACGACCGGCCGGCCCACCGGTCCGTCCCACCGCTTCGCCTGGATGGAGACGACGTCCAGGCCGAGCTTGTCCTGCTTGATGACTCCGTCGATGCCGGCGTCGCCCGACTTGCCGGTGACTGTGCCATGGCCCGCGACGCCGCCGTATCCCATCGCCATCAGCAGCCGGACCACCACAGACTCGAAAAACGAGGGCGAGCACGATTTCAGGCGGGAGACCATCTCCTCGGTCGTCGCCTGCCGGAGCGACTTGTAGGAGGCGTCGATCAGTTCCAGCGGCGTCCGCTGCTCCTCGAGGACGGTGGTCGTCGCCGACACCTCTTCGGCCTCTTCTTTGGGCTGCGACTTGCCGATGAACTCGCAATACGAGGGGAACCGCTTAAGCAGCTTGATATTGATCGCCTGGGGCCGCTCCGAGAGGACCTTGCGCCCGAGGTCGGAGATTCGGACGCGGCCCCTGGTCGGGTTCTCCAGCAAGCCGGCGTGCTTCAGGTGTGTCTTGGCCCAGGCGACGCGGTTGCTGAAGATACTCTGCTGCCCGCTGGGCAAAACCTCCTCGCGCTCCTGCTCGGTCAACCCGCATTGGTCGGCGAGCCGGTCGGTCAGTTCCCGCATCGTCCACTCCTGACCGTTGGCCAGGGCCTCGAGAACGGGAAGCATCACAGTCTGGAAATCGGGGATCGCCATGATCATCGTCCCATCATCGGCTTGCGACGGAATTCCTGATGGTTTCGCCGCCGTGCATGCTACAACGGGGACGGATCGAAAGCAGTTGGGGGATCTTGAGCAGCGAGTCCGTGCAGTCGTCGTCGGTCTGGAGGAAGCAGACGCCCTGCTCCAGGTCCAGGTTGCTGACGCGCTGAGCCGAGAGGGCCTCCAGATTCGGTGCGGCCTTCTGGATGGCTTTGATCGCCTTCTGGTCGGGGGTCTTGAAGATCAACCGGGTGAGTAGATATTTGAAGATCCTGGCGGGGATGCGGTCCGGGAACTGGGACGCCAGAACGAACGACATCCCGTCGTGGCGGATCTGCGTGATGGCGTTCTCGAGCTCGGCCACCAGATCCTTCGAGTCCACGTACTCGTGCGCCTCGTCGAAGACGACCATCTTGTTGACGCCGTTCTTCGCCCGTCGCACGAGGTCGGTCAGGACGAGGCAAAGCTTCAGTGCGTCATCGCTGCTGAGAGCCTGCATCCGAAGGTCGAAGATGTTCAGGCTCCCGCTGGTCAGGACCTCGCCCCACTCGTAGTTCCGGTCGTCGCTCAGCCACTTGCTGGCGAAGCTCAGCCGGTTCTTCGCCCGCTGCCGCTGCGTGTTGCTCAGCCGCTCGTCGGTCAGGATGTGCTTCTCCAGGTTCTTGTAGGTCAGGCGCTCCTGGTAGAAGAGCTTCTGGATGATGTCCCGGACGATGTCCATGTATTCGGCCTGGGGGCTGGGAGGCTTCATCAAAATCTCCCAGTGTTCGGCCCCGAGTTCGTCGGGTCGGAACAGGATCGGGTACATCGAGATTCCCCGATACTCGTCCTGCCGGCGTCTCAGTTCCGCCCCAAAGCCGAAGACGTTGACCCGCTCGACCCCGGCCGGTTCCGTCCCGTATTCCTCGCGGAGCCGCGCGACCTCGGCCGGCTTGGAATTGGGCTGCTTGAACCCCCAGTACTCGAAGCGGGCCTCGGGATTCTTGCGATAGTTGAAGGCGACCACGCACATGGGCTTCTTGTGACGGCTCAGGTGGGGCAGGACCTTCAAGGCCCCTTCCATGAGCACGCCCAGGGCGTAGGATTTGCCTGAGCCCATGTAACCCAGCAGGACCATGCACTGCGGCTTGTTGAACGAGATGGCCACCCCCTGCTTGCCGTCTTTCAGTCGACCGATGAGACCGAGGCTGGGACAATCCAATTCCGTGTCGCCCACCACGACCCCGACGGGCACGGTCGGGGGGCGCTCAACCGGCTTCGGCTTTCCACCCGAGGCCGCAGAGTTCCCCTTCGAAGCGGGCTTCGGACCGGCGCCCGTTCCGTCCTGAGGACCTTGATTCGCCGCCCGGGCCTGCGGCGTTCCCCCCTTCACGGAAGTCGTCGTCGCGGGTCGAGCCGACGGCTGACCGTTTTGACCCGTCGCCAATCGTTCTTGACCGACGGCCCTGGCGAATACCTCGGAGAGGTTGGCGGCATTGCGGAGCAACTGGGCCTTGCGGCCCAGGCCCTCGCTCTTGAGGAATTCCACGAATTGACCTTGATCGACCTCGAGCTTCCCGATGGAGAGGTCGTGTTCCTCGATAGCGACCAGCGTGTCATAGATGGCATTCAGGAGCGAGACCTCGCTGCCTCCGGCGGGCAGGTAGACACCCCCGGCCTCCTGGAAGGAGTCGACATACTGCCGGCCCTTGTCCCCCACCGCCTTGCAACGGCGGTCCCGAAGAACGATCGCCTTCGTTTCGCCCCCCGATCGCATAACCTCGTTCAGATTCCGCATCCTCGCCGTGAACGAGTTTCCCTCGGCGTTGTTCAGAGACAGGCAGAGCGACTCCCGCTTGTCGGCCGAACGGACGAGCAGGTTGGGGGGCATCACCTTCGCCCCGCAAGCCGCCCTGTCGTAGGTGACCTTTTCGCCGGAGGCGGCCATGATGGCTTCCACGATGTTCTTCATTCGCCCGAAGGAGTCGTGCTCGATCGGGATCTCGCGGTCGTAGGAGTCGAGGTGCCCCCTCTCGAACTGCTCTATCGTCGAGCGGATGAGGTTTTCCAACGCGTCTCGTGTGACGACGACTTGCTCACCTGAGCGGGCTGGCGGCCCCTCCATCTCCTCGCCGTCCAGCCACGACTCGAACGACGACCGGGCGGCCTGCAAGAAGGTCCTGGGAGAAGTGGCCCTGGAGCAGAGGGCGTTCACATCATCTTCGGTGAATGGGTAGATGTTCGACGGCAATCGGTGCTTGGTGAAGGCCGACTCCATGTGGGTCGCAAGCATCCTCATCCCGTGCTGCGGGCCGAAGCTCTCCAGAACGACGACCTGCTGGGCGACCCGCTCGGTAACACTGCGATCGAGGGCCTTGCTGAACCACGACTCCCAGAGGCTCGGGAAGATGCAGGTGACCCCCAAGAGGTTGGGGGTCATCGTGAATATCTCCCGAACGGTGTCCCCCCACTGCTCCGAAAGCCGCTTCTTGTCCCGGAGCCCCTCGAGTTGATCGAAGGCCAGGATCAGAGGCTGGTAGTAGGTCGACAGAATGCCGATGGTCCGGATCGCCCGGAGGGCCTGCTCCTCCCGTTGCTGCTGCGTCGACACGTCGGCCGAGGTCTCATCGATCTTCACCCAGGAGGGTTCCAACCCGAGCGCCTTGCCTTCCCCCTCGTCAACGTCCTGACCCGCCAGCCAGGTGAGTAGCACCCGTTTACGGTCCTCCCTAACAACGAAGCAATAGGTGATTAAGACGTGGGCGATCCGCTGGTCGAGTTCGGGGTGGTGCAGTTGGAGGTATCGGAGCGTCCGACGGCGGATCAAGTCCATGTTGATCTGTCGCCGCTCCCCCTCTCCGAGCATCTTGAAGAGGTTGAAGGGGTCGGATTTCAGGTCCTTGACCCAGCGACGCCTCTGGTCGGCGTCCTTGCCCTGCTCAATGTCCTGCCCGAACTCGGGGATGAGGACGGCCGTGAAGACATGGGCCAACAGGTCGTCGAGCTGGCTCCTCTGGGAACCGCTTGTAGGGAGAGAGCGGGCTAGGCTGCTGATCATCTCGGCCCAGACATGCTGGGCGACCGCATCCTCGTTGTTCGGCTTTCGGACAAAGAGTATGTGATTGGTGCCAGAGAGATTACGCGCGACTCGCATCAGCAAATGCGTCTTGCCCGTACCTGCTTCGCCCAGAACGAGGAGCCCTTGCGAGGCCGGCTTTTCCCCGGTCTCCTTGGCCTTTGCCAGGTTGTTCAGCGCGCGGACGATCTTCCGATAGGCAATACGGTTATAATCCTCAAGGTCCGGACCATAGTCCCACGGATCATCTACCCGATCCTTCCTCAGAAACGCCGGAGGATCGTCCTCAAGTAATGGGCGGTATGTGTCGGCATGATCCGATTGCATCTGGGAGGCATCCCGTGAGCTTAGGCTGGTTCTGGTGAGCACCGAGTCGGTCCCGATGGACACGCATCCCGAAGAAACATCTTTGCCGATCAGCAGGTTACCCCTGGGTCTCTGGCCGGCGCGGCCCAAGGGATCAAGCGGGTCCTGCTCCATGCCGGTACCGGCGCGGGAGAGGTCCGGGACGTTCCCCACGCCAATGGTGGAGTTATCGCCCCAGCAATCGGCAACGAGGAGGCGAGCCGCCGCGTGCCGCTCACGCCGGTAAGCTCAGGAAGGCACCCTTCTCGATGACGTCGGCCTCAAGTCGACCGCCCGGCAAACTCGTAGCGTCTCGCCGAGAGCCTCGACCTTGATGGAATTCCATGAATTCAAGTGCTTTATCTAGTGGGATTTCTGGCGTATCGGACCTTACGCGGCGCTGAACTTCACCTTCGGCGTGCCGGCAATGCAGGAGAGCAACGCATCGGCCCACCTCGACGGGCGAAATAAGGGCGTCAGCCATTGAAGCCCCTCGTTACGGTCTCCGGCGACCGTCAACTTTGGTCCGCATGAATGATTATGAGCAAGTCGGTAGGATACCCCAGCGGCGGGCACCCCACAAGGACACCATAGTACGCGAATTCCTCGTCGGCGCGACGCCGCCCGCCTCTAATCTCTACGAGCCTCTCGGAGTCGCTGTTGACGGCTGGCTATGAACGCCGACGATGGATGAGTGCTGAGCACAACCTCTCGGCTTCACAGCACGCGAGAGTTATTGGGGGAGGCATGGTCAAGAAGGACCTCGGCGGGCACTGGCTTGAGGTGAGCCAAGAGATGACGCATCGTGGTAAGTCGGCGCAAGTTGCGCAATGCCTGGTGGGGCACATCACGAGCTCGAAGGAAGTAGAGCAAATTGCTCAGGAGGTAATAGCGGACCTCGTCGGCCGGCTCCGACCGCGTCATCCGCCTCTGGGACGTGGCCGCTCGACGTTGCATCCGGACTCTGAGCGGTCACTCGGACACGATCCGCCAGGTCGCCTTCAGCCCCGACGGCCGCAGCCTCGCCTCGGCCGGCAACGACTCGAACGTGAGGCTCTGGGACCTGGACCGGACGGAGCCGAAATGGACCTGGAAGGGAGGCGTGAAGATCGCGGCGGTGGCGTTCTCGCCCGACGCCGCACCCTCGCCTGGGTCCACGAGGACGGTGTCGTCCAGAGGTGGGATCCGGACCGGGAGCTTCTGCTCCCCCCGCTGCACATCGGGTATGAGGAACTGCGTTGCCTGGCCTTCTCTCCCGACGGTTGCACCCTCGCCGCAGCCGGCAAGTCGGGGAAGATCCACCTTTGAGACCCGGTGTCCGCACAAGAACTCCTAACCCTGGAAGGTTGTCCCTGCCAGGCCAATGCCCTGAGCTTCTCCCCCGACGGCCGATCGCTGGCCGCCTGCTGGCACGATGGCACCGTCCGGATCTTCATGTCGCGTTCAGCCCGGATGCCGAGCCATTGAACCGAGCGACTGGCTCACCGGAACGGGGGGAGTTGGCTCCGCCTGATGCACGGACGAAGAGGAAGGGATCTGGAGAGAGGCCGACCTTGCTGGTGGTATCGGAAGCAGGGGGCCGTGGGCTTCGTTGGAGGCAGAGGCATGGGCCAGCCGGGCCGACTCTTCAAGGTCGAGACCCGCGGCCAGTGCCAGCCCAAAGCGTGTCAGGGATAGGTCGTGGGTACTGCTGGTTGGGCCGAGTGCGAAATGAGATCGAGGAGGGAAAAGCAACGGGTCGCCCTGAGCGGGCAGGAGGGCCATTTCGCCTTGCTCGTGGGTTTCAATCAATGCCGCGAGGTTGAGCGCATCGACCAGCCGGGCTCGAGCTTCGAGGTTGGGCGTTGGTCCCTGCGCCGGCCCGAGTGCCGGCTCTGGTTCGGGCCACTCGGCAAAGCTAGCGAGAGCTGTTGTAACCTGGAGATGATCCAGGGCCAGGTAGTGAGCCCATTGGAATTTCTCGAGCTCTGAACCAGAGTGCGAGCTGACCACGACACGGACATCCAAGCTTCGGCAGACTGCGATCAACCGGCGTATCAACTTCGAGGTGCAGACGCCAACCCCCTGATCCACCACGAAGACCAGGTCGTTCGCGCGCACGACGTCCGGTAGTCGGGCCTCAAGGGCCCGTTCAATCGAGGAAGGGATCGGAGCGTCTGGGCTGATTTCCACTTCGATGAGGGGCTCGGATTCTCGATGCGCGGCCTGGGCGAAGTAACGCTCAACGATCGGGGTGGGGCGGTCGTTCGCGTTCAGGACGAGAGAGTCGTCGATGGCGTGCTCGGCCAATAGGCTTCGGAGCATGCAGGCTTCGGGGTCGCGTCCGAGCACTCCGAGGAGAGAGGCCTGAGCCCCCAGGCGACTGGCAATTTGAGCGAGACGGGCGGCACCCCCCGCTTGTACGTCACGGCGATTGACACGAAGGCGGGGCAAGGGGGCGCCCGACGAAGGAAAAAGACGTTCCGCCGAGCCCTGAATGGATCGTTCGAGGAGCAGGTCACCGACGACGAGAACGCGAGGTGGGGAAGATGAGGCCGGCCGGCGCGCTGGATCGATCGACATCCTGGTTGGTCCTCCTTTGACCGTTGACTCCGCGGGCGGAGCATTCGCCTTGCTGGCGGTGGCGGTTCATCCTGAATCGCTTGCCCAAGCTCGACCAGGCGAAGCGATCGGGAACCAACAACGGGTGAGGAGGTCGGTTAGTCTGTGGCCGCGTCGCCGATGGTCAAGCCTTTTCACCATCGGCTATCTCGGGCTGGTCCTGAAACTTCTCGAGCTCTGATTGCGGGCGTGCCGGGCGTTTCCGTGTGGCGTCGTGGTCGATGCCATTCAGGTGAGCGGTCTTGAACTTCCCGAAGTGGAACTGGGAGTGAGACGCGTCTTCGGGGTCGCGGTCCAGGTCCGCCTTGAGTTGTCGCCGGCGCAGTTTGCTCCCCTCGCGCTTGAGCTCTCTTTTTTGTTGACGGTACTCTCGTTTGGAGGGTTCCACGTCCATTGCTCCCGCCTTCGGTCCCTTTTCCCTTCGATCCGGATGGTATTCCTTTCAAGGATCGACACGTTGGCCCGCGATGGAGTTCGCGTGAAGCCGGTTTTCCAGCCATTCGATCAGGTCGAGCGCGTAACGTTTCGGATCCTGTTCAAATTCGAGCGTGTGATGGGCGCCCGGGTAGAGAATGACCTGGCGATCGTTGGAGGAGAGGGAGTCGAAGTAGCCCTGTACCTGGCTATTATTGATGATCCGATCCTGCTCGGCGAGTATGAGCAAGGCGGGTTGGTGAATTCGGGATGGCGATCGTTTCACGATCCGGTCGAGAAAGAAGCTGGCGGCCATCAGGCCGGCGGTCCCCGCGTGCAGGCTCAGGTTGTCGGTGGCGATGAACGTTCGGCCTTCCGGGTTGTCGGTGAAGAGGGCCGGATCGCTCAAGGGGATCGGAAAGACCTTGTGACGATTGGTGAAAAAGGCCAGGGCGATTTCGAATCGCTCGCGCCGGGTGACGTCGACCCGAGGGTGAAGTCCAGGGCAGATCAGGGCGAGCGCGTCGACGAGGCCTGGCTGCTGGGCCGCGGTGGCGACGGCGAGCTTGCCGCCCCAACTGATTCCGGCGATCGCGATGGGAACCCTCGGCTCGGTTTGGCGTAGCGCGGTTAGCTCTTCCTTGAGGTCGTCGAGCAACCGTCGTACTGAAGGGGCATGGCCACGGTCGTCCCGGTTGGCCCCCGACCCTCTCCGGTCGGGGAAGTAGGTGTCGTAGCCTGCCTCGGCAAGAGTTTGGCCGAGTCCGTGATACCACCCGCCGTGGCTCTGGACACCATGCAGCACAATGATCCGGCCTCTGATGGGACTGCGCGCGGGCCAATGGGCGACGTGGATCTGATATCCGTCGGACGCGGTCTGGGTCTCGAATTGGGGATCACCCATAGCGGATCTCCTTATGCGCGATGGTCATCGCTTTCAGCGCCTGGGGGTTGACCGTCACGCCCAACCCTGGTCCCGTTAGCGGATTGGCCCAACCTCCGTAACGGAACGTGATGGATTCGTTGATCAGGTTTCGCGTCAGGACGTGTCGATCGTACGAGCCTTCGACATAACGAATTTCTCCCACGCTGGAGGCGACGTGACGGCCCGCCGCCGAGAGGAGCCCCGTCTCGCCTGGATGACAGCCGAGCTGGACTCCCAGGCCGTGCTGATGGGCTAACTCCATGATTCTTAGGCTGGGGACGAGGCCGCCGCATTTTGAGAGGCGCACGTTCAGGATGTCGGCGGTCCCTCGATCGATTGCCTGAATCGCGTCGGGGATTCCGCAGAGAGACTCATCCAGCATGATGGGTACGCCGAGCTGGGGGCGGATTTCGGCGAGCCGGCCGACGTTGGCGTGGGCAACCGGCTGTTCGAGCGCCGAGGGGGCGAACGGGAGCAGGGGCCGCACGCGATCGGCCAGCTCTTCGTGCGGCCAGGCCTCGTTCGCGTCGAGCCGGATATCCACGTTTCGGCCGAGGATCGAACGGATCCGCTCAAGGCGGGCTGGATCATCCTGTCCCGACACCCCCACCTTGAGCTTGACCTGGGCAAAGCCGTAGAGCTTCATCTTCCAGGCCGAGCGCCATTCTTGCGAGGGGGTTTCGGCCGTGATCGCGCCGCTGTAACGGACCCGCGCGGGGGAGGCGTGCCGGGGAAGCCCGGGGAGGTTGAGCAGGTGGATGGCATCGCTGAAGGAATGGCCGAATCGTCGGCCATAGGCGTCGAGAATCGCGAGCTCCACCGCGCAGCGCGCGGCATTGCCGTTCATGCCTCGGGGGTCGGCCGCTGTATCAGGAAGAGTCAGTTGCTCGAGCTGCCGGACCACCTCGGCGTAGGAGGTGGGCCGTCCAAGCTGTCGCGCGAAATCGAACTGGGAGATGGCCTGGAAGGTGGTCTCGATGGACTCTCCGGTCACGTAAGGGCGAGGAACACCTTCGCCAAATCCCTCCTGGCCATCGTCCAGGGTGACGCGCACCACGAGGTTGTCACTCGAGGTTCGCGAATGCGAGGCGTGCTTGATCGGCTTCTTGAGCGGAACGGCGACGTGGTACAGGTCCAACGATTGAAGGGTCATGATCTTTCCGGTGAGTCTTCGTTCATCCACTTCCATGCATTGTGCCACATGATCGGCGTGGCGAGCGAAAGTGACGCAAAGGCGACGAGCCCTTTGCCGCGATCGAGAGCGGCCCCTGATTGGAGCATCAGACCAAGGAGAGCAGGTAGATCCCCATTGCGCAGAGGATGAGGCTCCCCGCGATTCCCAGGGCCTGCTCCATTCTCTGGTGGTGGAGCGTGTTGCGTGCAACTCGACGGAACCGGGCGACCGCCCATCCGACCAGGGCAAGGACCAGGGCCATGCCCCCGCCGAAGGCGACCAGCAAGAGAATGCCGAGGCCGAGCCGCCCCAAGGCCTCGGCCAGGACAACGAGCGCGACGGCGTCCCAGCACGGGACAAGCCCCCCCGCGACCCCCAGGCCCACGAGGTTCCTTAAGCCGTTGGGTGGAGCGTGGTCAGGTTGCTCGATGGCGGAGGTCTCGTGTTCCTGATACCCCGCGAGGTGCCGGCCAATGCGCCAGAATCCCAGCGCGGCGATTAAAAAGCCCGCGCAGTAAGTCAAGGTGGAGTGGATCGCCTCGTAGCGGGTGGATCGACTGAGCCAGAGCCCGAGCGCGACCAGGAGGACGCTTCCCGTATGGGTTGCGGTGGCGATCAGGCCGAGCAAGATCCCCTGAAGCGGGCTCCCGCGGTCGGCCACCACGGTGGCGGCGACCAGTGTTTTGCCATGGCCCGGTTGAATGGCGTGCGCGGCCCCCAGGCCAAACGCCAACGCGACCAGGCCGATCAGGCCCATCCTCAGCTCGGTGGTTTCGAGGAGCCGGGTCAGTCTCTTGGAGTCGGACCCGGGTCGGATTGGGCCCACTTTGCCGGAGGACTTCGCCGTTGCCAGCTTCTTCCGGGTCGGTGCCATGGGGGGAATCTTGTCCCCCTCGTCCTGATCGTGCTTTGGTTGAGCGGAGGTGGAGTGGGTTGCCTCGGTGTTGAAGTCGGTCTCAGCCTGTTTCGATCGGCGCTCCTCCAGGTCGCTCATCAGCCAGATCGGCTGAATGTCGATGAGGCGGACATCGCCGGGTAGGGAATCCCCCTTGAGGTGGACTCCGTCGAGACCTCGGATGGCGAGCCGGCTCGACCCTTCGCTCGAGACGTAGTTCGTATCCTGAACTTTCAGGTGCCCGGCGTGGGGGAGGTCGGCCTCGTAGTGGAACGTGAGCTGAGGATGTTCCTCAACCACCAGGTCGTAGCCTTTCGAGCGCAAGGGGAGGGGGCGTTGATTGATGGAGACAAGCAGCCCCTTCGCGTTCAACGGGCTGGTGACCTCACCGTACTGCCGGAACCAGTCGTCTCGGTCCCCCTCGGGGAGAACACCGACCAAGTTACGCAAGTCGCGAGTCAATGTAAGCTCGGCAAGGCTCACCTCGTAGTCGATCGAAAGTCGACCGGGTTGGAGCGTGACCTGGATGGAACGATCGACCCGCGCGCTGGGGATGTCGTGAGCGTGTGCTCGTGGGCGGATGGAGGTTGAGAGTAGGAGCAAGACCCAGGCGCAGATGCAGATACGGATCGGCCCGAACCCAGGTTGGATGTTTTCGAGCTGGTACCAGGGTCGGACGTGCGTTCGCATGCGATCGCTCGGTTCAGTAGAACTTCTCGAGCGCCCTGGTCACGACGTAGATGACCACGTTTCGACTGACCGGCTTTGCCAGAACGCAGAAGACATCCGCCGAGAGAGCCCTGCGCAGCAGATTATCGTCTCGTTCCGCCGAGATCAGGATCATGGGGAGCACCCCCTTGATCTGCCGGACGAGCGACATCGTCTCAAGCCCGGAGAGTCTGGGAAGATGCATGTCCATCAATGCGAGATCAACGTCCTGGGCCTGGACGATATCGATTGCTTCCTCGCCACTTTCCGCCAGGAGCGTTCGAAAGCCGACAGGCTCAAATATCTCACGAAACGTCTCCCGGATCGCGGGATCGTCATCGGTGACGAGAATGGAGTAGGGGCGATCCAGCATCATGGCCACCGGTCTCACGCATCACAAGGGAGGCCAGTTCGGAAGTGGTTGGAAACGAGAGCTCATTTGGACTAGCAAGCCGCGGGCCAAAGTTGTTGGCCCGCGGCTCAACTCGTTAATCTTATTCCATAAGCAATGTGAGAGTCAAGCTTTGCAGTTACTGGCTCGGGAAGACCCGAGAGGACTCGAACTGGCAAGACTGCCAGTTTCGTTCGCCACTATGGCAGTTAACGGGTCTGAGTCTCGGGCTCCTCGGGCTCCTTGCCCGCGCCGACTCGAGCGAGTTTTGACAGGAGTCCACTCGGGGCTTTGCCCCATCGCGAGGCCGGGTCGAACGCGTCGGCGACCGCCAGAGGTTCCGGGTCGATCGTCGCGGGCCCGAAAACATAGCGTTCGAGCAAGTCTCCATTGGCATTCGTTCCCTCGACCATGACCGGAAGTTTGGAGGTTTGGTCGATGAAGACGTACCAGGTTTCGCCATTCGGCGTGATCCGCTCAATCTTGTGCGCGGGCTGTTCCAGTTGGCCGGGGTGATCAAGTCCTTTGTAGCTCATTTTACCGACGGAAGGATCGGCCGCGTGGAGTTGATCGACGTTCTTCTGAAGGTCATTCAGGATCGTGTCGAAGCCCGCTTCGGTGATCGGGTGCCGGCTGCTCCGCATGACCATCGGGCTATCGACCGCCATGCTGATGGGAGGGACCGGCACGATGGATTCGGGCATCCGGACGTGCATCTGCTTGGGGTCTTGTTCGGCCGAGTAGAGCACCTCTCGGCCTTTGTTGGGACCGTCAGGCCATTCCAGTCGAACCGCCCGAGGATTCCTCCGCACGCTCAGCAACACCTCTTCCTCGGTTCCGAGCGCATCTCCCACGCGTTCTTGCCGTTGCATGAGCACCTGGTAGCTGGTCAACGAGGCGATCTTGGCGTTCGCTTCCATGACGATTCTGCTCAGGTCGTCGGAAGGGTCGGCGGCCGGCAAGGGGGCGTTGGCCTTGAGGTCCAGTTCCCCTTCGGGGGCGTTCATCGGGGGCAGGTCAGTCGAAGCCAAGGCGGATCCCGCGCCGAGTTCGGGACTGGTAGCGGGTTCTGGTTCTGGACTAACCTCTTCCCCATTGGAAGCCTGGGCTGGCAATTGCACCGGCTCGGGCGTGGGGGTGGGCTCGGGTAGGGAACCAGGCGCGAGACCAGGGGTCGGAGCCCCAGCCTGGGCCAGCGCGGGGGCAGGAGCGGTTTGATACCGCAGCTCTCCCGGCTGAAGCGTTTCCGGTGGCTGAAGCGCGACCTGGAGCGGCGCCCGATCGGGGAGCTCGGAACGCGAGCGCCCGTTGAGTTCATCGCTCATGCGACTGCGTTGTTCCGCTCGTGCTCGATCCTGAGCCAGGAGCGTACGTGAGTGACTGATCCCTCGGCCCACTTCCTGGGCGTAGAGATCGTGAGTGATGGGCGACTTCCGTGGCTTGCTGAATGGAGCCGCGGCTCCGAGCATCAACGGAGTGCTTCGGGTACGAGAGGATCGAGTCTGAGAGCAGCCCGTGTCCACCACGCACGACACAACGCCGATCGCCACGGCTATGTAGACACGAATCGCTCGGACCTTCAAGGCGGAATCCGTCGCCTTAACCATAGCGAAGTTCTCCCCCTCAATGGGGACGACCGGACCGTCAAGCTCCAGTGAGCGAGGTCTGGGGGCCATCATGGCTGCCTGATCGCCTCGAGCGCAATCCTGTTGGACGATCGGCGAGAACAAGGATAAGAGGGACCGGATACCACATCCGAACCCCTCGCACAACCCGAACCAGGTGCTTTCCCGCCAACCCTCAGCGTGAATCCGCTGACGGAGTCGACATGGGATCGAGGAACTGGAACGAGTCCAGCGCTCCCAGATCAGGCATCAGGTGCGGCTGTTTATATTGTTCGACGGTTCCCCCACTTCGCGCCAGCCGCCTCTTTTGAAATTCGGCCCATGAACCGTCGATGATGCGGCGTATGCGAATTGGGCCGAGTCGTTGGGTTGTGCGTTTATTTTCATACTCGAGATTGGATCGCTGCAACTCGGCTTCCACCGCCTGCTGGAGCTGCTCGGCCACCCGGTCGTCGGGCAGGTCGGATTGTTCTACCAACAGGTGGTAGCAAGGGGGATCGCCCCAACCCGGCAAGAGCAGGAACGAGCCGAGACGGAGGTTCAACGAGCGCTGGGCCGCTCCCAACGCACCGACGACCTGAAACTCCGAGAGCTTCTCACCGGTCAGGCTCGAGAAGTGGGCTCCCTTGTTCAAGAACTCGAGCACCGGCGCCTTGCCATGAAACCCAACGCAACGGACGAGGTCGTGAATCTGGTAGCGGTAGAGCCCCCCCGCCGTGGTGGGCAGGATGAAGTAGCGCTGGCCTTCGATCAACTCGTGCGCTTCGACGGTCTCGGGCGTGTCACTGGTGATCTGGTCTTCGGGAATGAACTCGAAGTAGTGGTGACGGATATCGAGAATTCCGGCGGGGGTGCCATCTTCGATCGGGATGGTCATCCGCCCTTCGGAGGCGATCAGGCCCACGTCTCGAACGGGACAATCGCCAAAGAATTCAGGATAGCCACGGAGATAGGCCCCCATGGTTCCGCCCGTCCAGTTTGACAGGAAGCGAAGGTCGGGCCAGTAGTCCTTGGGAAGCAGGCGGCCGGTCCGGTTGACGATCCCTTCGAGTCGTTTCGCCGTCCGCTTTCGTTTCCGCTGGATCTTCCCCCGGAGCGCTTTCCGAATCTCGTCGGATAGTTCCCAGCGCGGGTTGATGGTGCCATCGGCCAGGTCACGGATCAGCGATTCCTTCTCGCGGTCGCCCAACCGAGCGATGGCGAGGATGGTGCTGGGATTGGCCGCGATGGTCGTACCCAGGTTCCGGTGGATCGACATCCGGAGCGCGACGTAGTACTTCGACTCGATGTGCTTGATACGCGAGGCGATCGCGGGCATGCAGTATGTCAGACGGATCAAGGGGTTCTGCATGTGCGCCGTGAGCCCGGTGATGGCGCCGCAGGGGATCCCCGAAGGGGTCAAACTTTCCCGCCAGTCACTGGCGATCTGTAGAATCGGTTGGAGGCCTCGGCTGAGGATCTTCGGGTGGTGGTCGAACGCCATCACACCCCAGATCAGCCAGCCTTCGCGATAGTCTTGAAGGGCTTCGCGCGTGACGGGAATCGTCTTGGGGCGATTGGTGGTGCCCGAGGTCATGGCGAACATCAGGACTTCGGTACCTCGGCCGAACAGAGCGTCGAGGTTGCCTTGCCTGACCTGTTCGATGTACGGCTCCATCTCGTCGTACGCGCGAATCGGCACACGACGTCGGAAGTCGGCCGGGGAACGGATCTCCTGGAAATGATGGTCGCGACCGAACTGACTCTCCGCGTGCCGGGCGATGCGCGAGAGCAAGAGATCACGCTGGATTTCGTCGGCACGCTCGGTTTGGGCCAGGAATTGTTTGGCCAGTCGGCGCGAGCGGTTGATTAGGGGTAGGCCCGCGTACTTTCGGATCAGATAAAGCATCGGTCCTCGCCAATCCCATAACGGTACGAGAGAGAAAGCCGTGGACTCCGCGAGTTCACGAGACGGCGAGGTCAAGGTGGCTGGAGTCGAGCGGGTGGATCGGCCTGTCGGTCGGTTGGTTGGTTGGATGGCCGGTCAGGCGACGCCTGAGGCCGTCGCTTTTTGCTCGGTCTTAGGTGCGACGATCTTCGCCGCGGAGTCGCCGTTTGGGACCCCAATGGAGTCAGGCCGGCGCGGAGCCGCGATCTCGAGGAAGGCTCCCACACGCTCCATGTACTGCTCTGGGTGTGTTTGTCGGCATCGGTTGTGCTTCGCGCCCGGCACGATCCAAAGTTCTTTTGGCTCGCTGGCCTCGGCGAACAGTCGACGAGCGATCTCGGGCCCGATGTACGCGTCTTTCCCGCCGTGAATCATCAGCCAGGGGCGGGGCGAGAGTCGCGCGGCGGCTCGCTCAACATTGGAGAAGCGGCAGTTCAACTTCCCTTGAGAGCGAATCCGGCCCGACCACGCCACGTAGGCAAACATCCAGAGCGGCATCCGTCTCCAGACGACGGGACTACCCACGTAGATTTCGGCCCAGCGCAAGGTGTAGGCGAGCATGGTGCCGCGGGTCGGAAACGCACCATCGGTCATCACGCCCCAGACGAGCGGATCGTCGGCGGCGACCACCAACGCCGAGCCGCCTCCTCGACTCACGCCGAAGAGACCGTAGCCCGCTTCGTCTCGGTCGGGTCGGCTGCGCAGATAAGCCAGGGCGGCCTTCAGGTCCGCCTTCTCGTGGTTGGTCACCCACTGAAGTGGTTTATAAACCGAGTCGCGTTCGCTCTTGCCGTGGTTCCGGAAGTCGAAGGTGAAGATATCGAATCCCTGGTCACGCAGGTGATCGATGTAGGGGGCGTAGCTCCAGCGGTCGCTGAGGAACTCGTGGCAATAGACGAGGACTCCAACGCGCGAGGTCGTGCGTGCCTTGAGATAAGTTCCCTCGAGCTTGAGCCCGTTTTCCGTGTGGAACTGGACCGTCTCTCCATCTCCTTCGCGAGGAGACACGCGCAGCGGGAGAAAGAGAGGTTGCTCTTCGAAGATCCGCCCGACGATGGGGGAGTACCGGATGGCGACATAGAGCAAGAAGATCGCCAGCAGTCCGAGCGCGACGAGCGTTGGGACCAGGAAGAGCAAGAGGGGCAAGGTGGGCACGATTGAACTCCGTGGACGCCGCCAGGATCCGCTCTGGGTGTTGGAAATCTGGATCAGCCAGCGTACTTATAATTGCGTAACTCTTGAAGCGTCGGCTGAAATGGTGCCAGGCCGAACTGGGGCGCTGGATTCAGCCAGCATAACGCCTGAGGATCAGGGCGATATTCTGTCCGCCGAATCCGAAGCTGTTGGAGAACGTGACATCCACGGGCTTCCGCCTCGCCTCGTGGGGAATATAGTCCAGGTCACAATCGGTGTCCGGGTTATCGAGATTGATCGTCGGCGGCAGGATCCCGTCGCGGATCGTGAGCAGACAGACGATGGCCTCGACACTTCCGGCGGCGGCGATCAGGTGCCCCATCATGCTCTTGGTGCTCGAGATCGGAACCTTGTACGCCGTTTCACCGAGGGTTTTCTTGATCGCCAGCGTTTCAATCGAGTCATTCACGGAAGTGCTGGTTCCATGAGCGTTGATGTAGTCGATGTCTTCCGGATTGAGCCGCGCTTCGGTCAGGGCTTCCTTCATGCAGGCGATGGCGCCTCGGCCGTCTTCGTGACTGTCGGTGATCCGGAAGGCATCGGCGGTTGAGCCGTAACCGGCGATTTCACCATAGATCGTCGCGCCCCTGCGTTTGGCATGCTCTAATTCTTCAAGAATTAGCATGCCTGCCCCCTCGCCCAAGATAAAACCGTCGCGATCCCGGTCAAACGGACGACTGGCCCGGGTAGGCTCATCGTTTCGCGTGGACAGGGCGGTCAGAAGGTTGAATCCGGTTACGCCGAAGGGGTGGATCATGCTATGGGTTCCCCCCGTGAGCATGACGTCGGCGTCCCCTCGACGGATCAGTTGAGTGGCCTCACCAATCGCCTGCGAGCTGGCCGCGCAGGCTGTCAGGCAGTTGGCGTTGGGCCCTCGGGCGCCGAACAGGCTCGCGAGGTGGCCCGCGGGTGTCCCCGGCTCCTGTTCTGCTTCATGGATCGGATGAAGTCGCTCGAGTCCCATGCTGGTGAAGGCGGCAAAATCCACCTTACCTTCTCGGGTCGAACTGCGGACCAGGTCCACGAACCGGGGGAAGTCTTGCTGGCCTTCCCCCGAGCCGAGGTAGACTCCGAATCGGCCTCGGTCGAGGTCGTCGTCCGTCTGAATTCCGGAGTGGTCGATCGCCATCCGAGCGGCGGCGATCGCGAACTTCGTGTTCCGACAGTACTCGGTCCACCGCTCGTGGTCTTCGACGTAATCCTTCAGATCAAACCGAGAGGCCTCGGCGGCGATCCGAGTGGGGAACGACTCGGCATTGAACAGGGTGATCGGGCCGACCCCGCTTCGCCCTTCCTGCAGGGACGCCCAGGTCGACTCCATGTCGCGCCCTAAAGGAGTCACCATCCCCATCCCAGTCACGACGATTCGACGCATTGGAGCCAGTCCTCGACGGGCAAATGGGGCCCGGGCATCACTTCAAGAGACGTTCGAGCCACCGCTTACGACCAGCGCGGCGGCCTGACCGTGTCGAGTCAGGTTGGTGTTGACGAAGATTGGGTTCTGTGTGGGCCGCGCTTCCCCTCGGACCAGGTCGAGATCGCAGGAGGGGTCGAGCTCGTCACAATTCAAGGTCGGCGGAATCAAACCACGGTTGCTCCCCAGCAGGCTGGCGATCAACTCGACCACGCCACAGCCGGAGACCAGGTTACCGAAGTATCCCTTCAGGGCGGTGACGGGAACCTTCGAGCCACCGAACACCCGCTGAAACGCCCGAGCCTCGGCCAGGTCGGAGACCTGAGAGCCAGCGCCATGGGCATTGACGTGCCCAATATCCGAAGGCTTCAAGCCCGCGTCCCGGAGCGCCGCGTTCAGTGCAATCTCGGTGCCAATCCCTTCCGGGTCGAGCCCCCCTTCCGGTTGAGCATCGCATCCCGAGCCAAAACCGAGAATTTCACCTAGAATGGTGGCTCCGCGTTTCAGGGCATGATCTCGTTCTTCAAGGACGAGAATCCCCGCTCCTTCACCTGGGACCCATCCGTCGCGTTGGACGTCGAATGGGCGGCAAGCACCACTCGGTTCGCCCTTCCAGCGCGACATCTGGTCGAGCAGGCTCATGCGGACCAGGCTGAGCGGGTGAATCTTGGAGTCGGCCCCGCCGGTGATCATCATGTCGGCCCGGCCGCGTGCGATGATCCTCGAAGCTTCGCCGATGGCCAGATTCGAGGCGGCCTCGGCCTCGGTGATGGTATTGCTCGGCCCCTGGCAGTCATGCAGGATCGAGATATGGCAGGCGAGCATGTTCGGCAGATACTTGAGCAGCCAGTAAGGGGGAATCTGCCCGATCCCTTCCCGACCCCAGACGCCGTAGTCGAACACCCCTCCGTTCTGAGAGGAGTGGTTGATGGCGGGCGCCAGCTCATCGAGCTCGGTGGAGATCAGGCCGGCCCCTAGGTCCACGCCAATGCGTGTTGGATCGATCTGGGCATCCACCAGGCCTGCGTTCGCCATGGCCAGGTCGGCCGCAGCCACCGCGAGCTGGATGTCGCGGGCCATGTACTTCATGCTCTTGTTGAGCGCTTTTCGATGCTCGGTATCGGGCAACGAGTACTTTTTCGGCCAGGTCTTGGGAATGAAATCGGGGACTTCAGCCCCAACATCATTGGGCAGGCCCCCGACGGGAAAGGCCGCGAGCTTACGCACGGCCCCTCGCTTCTCGGAGAGGGCGGACCAATACGATTCCGGCCCGTCCCCGAGGGGGCAGATAATGCCAAGACCGGTGATGACCACGCGGCGTTCGGAACGAAGCATGTGGAACTCGTCGCTCTCCACCCTGTTGGGAATGGCTCGAAGGTGCCGAGGGCGGCAAACTCTTTGCCTCGTCCCCCTACCCGAAAATCCCTGGGGATGCGGCACTCAACCGATTGACATCCTTCGGGCTTAATGAGATGTCTCTGCGCTATCGATCTTCTGGCCATTCGCGGATTCCGCGGACTCAGCAGATTCAGGTTCGGCGGCGTTGGAGCTAGCCAGCTCTTTCGCTCGATTTTGAGCCTTGGCCAGGTCGAGGACCCCCAGCAATTGCTGGGTGAAGACGAAATTCTTGGGACCAAAAATCTGGTTTGCCCGAGAATTGTCGAGATGGGCGAAGACAATCTCGACGTCCGCGAGAAGTTCTTTCTCGAGAAACGCCTTGGCTTCGACCACCGCCCCTTCACTTCGCAGGTCCGTGAGGGTTACCTCGTAGACCAACTGATCTCCCGCACAGGCGACGCCGAAAAACTCGGCGCGGGGGATTTTTGCCAGCACCACCTTCTCGGCGAATCCCCCCGCTTCTCCAACCAAGATACCCCCAGTCTGCGCGAGTCCCTCGATAATGAGAGACGCGGGCATGACCGGATAACCTGGAAAGTGATCGTGCAGGTGCTCTTCAGCGAGGGTGAGGTTCTTGATGGCACGCGCGAACTCGCCGCTCCGGAATTCCAGGAACTTATCGATCCAGATCCATCTCATAATCGAATCACCCGCCGATCTGGCACTAAGCGCCGGCCTGGCTCGACACCGAGAATTTTGTCTCTCGGAGACGAAAAGGCTCGACGAATTCCTGTTTTCCGAGGGGCGGCGATCATTGCGGACCGTCCTCCCTGGCGAGACCGCGCCGAGCCTTTGTTTGGTTTGTTGAAGGTTTACGAACCGAGCTTGCTCTGGACGTACTGAACGAGCATGTCGACCGTGTAGAGGTCGCCAATCTTCTCCACGTCCGGATCCGCGGCGAAGCCAGAGAGGTCGGCATAGGGCATGCGAACCTTCAGTTCTTCGAGGCCCTTGGTGGTGAGCTTTCCATCCTGAATCATTTCGGGGTCGGACACGACGTTCTCGGGGAAGAGTTCGCCGCGGGGAATCTTGATCCCGAAGTTCCGCTCGAGCCGGAACACGATATCCAGGAAATCGATGGATTCAGCCCCGAGGTTTCCCTGCAAGGTGGCCTCGCGGGTCACATCCTCTTCATCTACACCCAGGGCATCGACCAAGGTGGCCTGGACCTTCTCGAAGATCTCATCGTGTGTCGGCATAACATCCTCTGGAAAAATGGGGTCGCCTATTCGACCCCACCATGGGGGACCATCGACAGGGGCCGCCGAAGATCGCGTCACTCTTGTAATCGTCGGCGTAACGATCGGTGCAACTTCAACTGAGTGAGAACTTCACGAAGGCAAGGACCGCCAGCGTGGCCAACGCATGTCAGGGTGTGAGGGCAATCCTTTCGAGACTATCTTGCTGATTTTCGAAAATCCTTGCAACCTCAGCATGCGCGGTCCGCCTGTCCGCTATAATCCTTACCTTCTGCTTGGGCCAAATTCGACAGCGCCCGTATACCCTCGAGGGGAACCCTCAAGAGGACTTATCGGGTGACAAACGGTTGTTCGGTTCGGTCTCGAGAACCACGTCCCTTTCAGGGTTCGGCATCTTCCACTAACCATCGGCCCTGGGAGTGGCCACGGGGGGCACGGACGATGTCGCGGGGGCGGCCGGCTGGGTCCCCAGGCGGATCATCGCTCTCGCGCCAACCGACCCCTTCCTTAAGGTCGCATATAGGTCGCGCAACCCCGCCACGATCGACGCGTCGGTCGTGTGAAGCTCGGGATCTCGTTCTCTGAGGTTGTATCGCATCAGGGTAAATCGACCCTTCACCATCTCTTGCCCGTCGATAATTCCGGTCCCCTTCAGAGTCGACTCGCGTTCACCGTTGGAGACCAGTTCGACGCGAAGCTGGAGTTGGCGGCCGGGTTCGACAAAACTTCCATACTTGATCGTTCGAGCTTGCTTGAGCACCACCACGCTGTGAGCGAAGTCTTCCAGGTCCCGAATGAGCCAAGCCCCCGCCTGCGTCAGCGCCTCGAGCATGAGCACGCCGGGCATGACCGGAAACCCAGGGAAATGGTCCGCCAGGTACTCCTCGGCGAGCGAAAGATTTTTCACCGCGACCAGCGAATGTCCGGGCTTCAGCTCGACAATTCGGTCGATCAAGACGAAACGCATGGAAAACCCCGAGTTTGGCGAGAGACATGTTTCAGAGTGGAGGGTGATTCAGTCAAAGGTGGGAGACGAGGGATACGAGATGAGATCCCGTATCGAGTCACCCATTATTGTAAATCGATCCCCTCTTGACAAGAGACCGGCCTCCCGCCTTGGTAAAGCTCCGGTAGTCTCGCTTGCCACTTGAACTGAGTCTACACCGGCATTGCCAGCCGTCAAATTACTCTCACTCAATTGCCATGCCTGCCTGACCGGCTTAATCGGTGTGTCGGTTGGATTAGGCAATATCGTTGGTTTTCACCGGGCTTTGGTAGGCAAGCAGGTGGGTGGAGCCTTATACTGTCCAGGCGCGAGAACCACGTGGAGGTCGTTCCCTCTTGAAATTCGTCAATCGGGTTTTCTTCGAAGACGAATGAGTCTGATTCGGGTAAAAGCCCATGCATTTTCTTGCCGTGGTCCTGGCGAGTACGACCCTGGCTGTTCCGCGGGGGCCCGCGGCCTCACCCGTCGTCTGGTCTTCCGACGGTCAATGGATCGCCTATACCCTCGTTACGTCCCCCGACCATCTCATGCTCCCAGCGGGCTGGCTTTACCAACCCGAAGATCCGGACTTGAAACGGTTCGACCAGGAACGTCTCGGCTGGTCGGAGCTGAACGCCCCCCATCCCGCCTCGCGATACCAGGTCTGGATCTCCAGGCCCGGTACCGATGACTCGCTCCTCGTCGAAGAGTCGGACAAACCCCTCTCCGCCCTCGCCTGGAGAGGCGACGGCAAGGCCCTCGCCTATGGCCGGATCACTTCCGCACAGCCTGATGGGAAGGATCTCTCGCTGGAGGTGGTGGTCCAGGATGGACTCGAGAACCGCCGGGTTCTCTACAAGCAGACGCTGGGCAATCAAGCATGTGTTCGTGCGTTTGAGGGCCTTTCGGGGCAAGCACTCGCCTGGAGCCCCGACGGGCGGTATCTCGCCGTCCCCTGGCTGCAACCAAGCCGGGCCCCAGGGATCTCCATCGTGCAAGTGGAGCAGGGGCGTCTGCTGAAGCAGGTTCCAGACGCCCAGTTCCCCGCGTGGTCCCCCGACAGCTCGAAGCTCGTCTTCGTGCAAGGGGATGCGAACCAGTCGGTTCAACTTCTCGATACCAGTTTCGGGACTTCCCGGCTTCTGGCGGCGATCGGCCAGACCAGGCAGGCGCCAATCTGGTCGCGCGACGGCCTTCAGGTCTTTCTCGTGGTTCGGCAGAGCGACCGCGTGCGATCCGGGCAAGGGAAGCCCGTGAGCGAGTTGGCGCGCATCTCGACCATGGGCGAGGCCCCTCACTTCATGGAGTTGCCCGAGGATCCTCAGTTAGAAGATCAGGTCGAGCGCGGGGTCTCGTTCGCCGTGTCCCACGGAGAAGACTCGCTTCTCTATTCGATGGTCCATCCCGGCGAGCAGTCGATCGTCACCTGGTTCATCCCTCGGAACAACGCGGTTCAGAAGAAGGATAATCCGGTCGATTTCTCGTTGAGGTTGAGTGCCTATTCGCTCTCACCACGCTCCCCGTCGTTCGCCTTCCGCGCGGGGGGGCCGGGTCACTTCGCGCCGCTGGGGCTCTGGGAGCTTACCACGGGGCAGTTCCGACCCATCACGCCTGACGACTCGGCCCGGCTCGCCTGGGTTGCCACCCTTCTCTCCACCACGCGCAAGGTTCTCCGCGATGCACTCTCGGATGTGGGAGGGATGCATCAAGAAACGTTTGAACGAGCGACCCTCTTGCCGATACCCGGCGAGCTCACCCACAACAATCCGCTCCTCAATCGGCTCAGGCGCCATGGCCGGACGGGGGCGACGCTCTGCCAGGCGATCCTGGAGAAGAAGGAGGGGAAGCCCGAGCTTCCCCTGGAGCGACGGCACTCCATTGAGGAAGCCCTGCTGTTTTTCAATACCCTACAAGGTGCCCCCGCCACGGCTCTGCGTGGCTTGGAAGAGATCTTGGCTCGCACCGACAACCCCGATCACCGGCTTCGACTCCTGAGCGTTCGGGCGCAGCTCGACCTGGAGCGAGGTCGTTCGGAACGAGCCGAGGAGACGATCGAGATGCTTCAGGCGATCGAGCGCCGGACTCCTCAACTCATTGAAACCACTCCGCTCGGTGTCAGCCTGGCCGAGAAGTCGGGGACAGCGAATGGCCCCAGTTGGACGGACTATCTCTCCTCCCGAGCCAGGGCCTGGGCTGAGGCTTCGAACAAGAAGGGAAGTCCCGTCGAGCCGGGACGAAACCCATTTGGCGAGGATGGCGACGCAATGCCCCCGCAACCCGCCCAGGAGTTCGACGATCGAATGGACGAGCCGCCGATTCTCGAAGGGCTCCCCCTCGAGCAGGCGATCCAGGGGGGCGTGATCGAACAGCGCCAGATTCGCGTGATCCCCCGTATCCTCCCTCCCGCCCGACAGAAAAAGCAGCCCTGAGCCAACGTCTTCGGATTCGGCAGACCGCTGTGCGGCACGGATGAATGCACTTGTGCCGGCGAACTTACATGAAGCCTGGATGCGGGAAGGCACTCTGCGTTGATTCGCACTGAGACTTGCAGGAGGGAGGCGCCATGCTTCACGACGAGCGTGTTGAGGATGAGTTTCGATTCTTGTGGGAACAAAAGTGGTCGGAGCGGGAAAATCTCCTGATCGATCTGTTTGGTCCAACCGAGCCCTCCGGCATCGTCCTCTCCTTCCCTTGGGAGGGCTTGGGATTTGGGATCCCCGGCGCGTGCGCTCTGCCGTTTCCCCCCAGGGTTCAGGACGATCGGCTGAATCCCGATGCGGAGCTCCCGCTGCTGGGTTCACGCGAAGCACCCGCGTGTAGGGATACTTGATGTTGGCGGTGAAGAACTCGAAGAACCAGTGAGCGGCCCATCACCGGTATTGGGATGGCCTCGGGAATTATGACCTGGTGAGCGGTGATTCTCGCTGGCGTCGTGGGCTTGTGTCAGACCAACTTTCGACTCATCAGGATTCCGGATCGCTGTTCGTGTCTCGTTTCTCCTCTCGAGTTTGCTTCTGCTCTCGATATCGTCGCTCGGACTCCCGAAGCACCTCTTCGGCGACGTAGAAACTCGTCTCGTTCACGAGCCGGTCTCGCGTCTTTTCGTAATCGACGATGCCCCTTGCTCCGGCCTCCTCAAGAAGGGTGAGCGTGCCGACCACCCGAAGCCCTCGGCTCTGGGCTTCCTTCGTGCCCTTGCGCTCGTCCATCAGGACCCAATCCGCATCGAGCTCCTCGGCTAACGCGATAGCGGAGGTCTCACCGGCCCCGAGCCTTGAAGTGGGGTCGGTCCGAGCCGGGTCCCGCATTATGAGCCACTCGGGCGGCGATGCCGCGAACGCCCGAACAGCCTCGGGGCTTCGGGAGTGCGAGAGCTCGGTTAGAACCGCCGACTGCACATAGACCCGCCCAAAGAGGGCGGGGAGCACGTCAGCCGACTCGGTGAGGATGAGGTAATTGAGTGTCGTCGTGTCGGAGACGAATATCACCGGGGCCTCGTATTCGCGAAGCCTTCACGGAATGCGGCAGCCTGGGCCTCTAGCTCCTCGGACGTAACGCCGGACGACACCTTATGCCGCTTGAGCACGGCCTCGGTCTCCAGGCGGCTCAAGCCCAATGCCTGCCCGAGTTGGTGATGAGTGATGCGATCCTCGCGGTAGAGGCTCACGAGGAACGCCTCCCGGGCCTCGGCGTTGAGGTCGGGCACGCTCTCGGCGAGCTCCTGCTCGATGTCCTTGGGGATGTCGAAGCTGATGGTCATAAGCGAGCCCCTTGCCCTTCGCGAAGTCTTTGGGGCGTGGGTGTTTGGCCATGTCGGTAGCCCCGGATAAAGAGAATTATCCCCTCGCGAGAGCATTTGAGCAATGTCAAGGAAATGCTCGGACTTCAAGGCTTCAAGGCTTACCCAGGCTGCATGGTGGCACGGCTCGTTGAAGCTGACATTCGGACGAAGGATCGGGCCTGTCTTTGAGCACGTTTCGCATCCACGCGTCGTGTTGGAATAAACAGGTCGAAGTGGTTTGCGGAGGGAGAGCGTCGTTATATGATCGCTTTGGCCCCTTGGGTTGACCACCCGATCCGCATCGGCGACCCAATCCGCATTCAGAGCACCGAGGTGGAGCGAGACTCTTCCGCAAGGGCTTTAGAGCACGGTGACCATGATCACGCGGGCCATGTTCACCATGGCGGAGCGCTCGCTTGGGGTGATGGAGCCTCGGGCGACGATGGCGGTCAGCTTGCGGACGGTATTGTTCATGAGGAACGACTGGGCGGTTCCAATCTCAAGCCGGTCGCGGTGGTCGAGGAGCGTTTGTAAAAGGTCGCGCACGGTGGCGACCTCGGCGATCGCGTGTTCGGGAACGGAGTTCCAGGCGGGGAGGCTGGGCGCTTTGAGAGCCTGGAGCAGGAACTGGTGGATCAGTTGGCTGATCGCCTCGAGTTTCGGGTAGTCGATCGTCTCGGGTCGGTCGTCCGGAGTGTGATACTTCGGATTTTCTCCGGTGCTGAAGAAGAGATAGGGGATCCCCCGAGCGCGGAAGGGACCGTAGTCGCTACGGTCGATCACGAGAATGTCGGTCCCGAGCGTGCCGACTTTGACGGGGCGATCCTTCGCCGCGAGGTCAATCCAGGGGCGAAGGCCAGGTGCATGCTCGCTACCCATCACGAAGACGTAGGGGTCGCAGACGCCTCCCAGGGCCCGGCCAATCATGTCGGCCGTCATGAAGAGACCCACTTGCTTCAAGGGGATCGGGGAGTGTTCCACGAAGTAGCGTGAGCCGTAGAGGCCGATCTCTTCCAGGTCGAACCCGATGAAGGCGATGCTGCGCCGGCAAGCGTTCGGGTCGGCAGCCAGGGCGCGGGCGACCTCGAGCATCATGGCCACGCCCGAGGCGTTGTCATCCGCCCCGGGGTAGAGCTGTCCATCCCTTACGCCGAGATGGTCGAAGTGGACCCCCAGGATAATCCATTCCTTGCGGAGTTTCGGATCACTCCCTTCGATGCGGGCCCCTACGTTCCGGCCATGCACTCCCCCCGAGACCTGGTTTGGGATCTCCTGGACGAACGAGCCATCGAAGAGGGGGGCCAGCCGGAGCGAGCGGAACATTTCCACCAGGTGATCGGCCGTCTTCTTGCCGCCTCGCCCGGCTCTCCCTTCAAACGCGGGGGAGGCGAGCAGCTCCACCTCGGCCTTGAGCCGGGGCAGTTCGGGTTTCACCTGCTGGTCTTGGGCCTGGGCTTTTGCCCACCCAGGAGCCAGGAGGCTGATTCCGGCAAGGAGGAGAACTCCGAAGGTCAGACCTCGTGGTGCGATCCGTCTCATGATGACCTCGGCGACCCGCGCCGTCCTAATGATCCGGGGATCGTGCGTGACCCCCCAGGTTAAGTTGATCGCGATGTTTGGAACATCCCGGCCGAAAAAAAATCGAAACCGTCCCCACGACTCGAAAACGGGTGTCAGAATCATCTCCGTACGGAACAGGCTTCTCTACACGGAGGTGGGTCTTGACACGTCTTTCTTGGATCAAGGCGTTCGCGCTGGCCTTGGCGATGGCAGGCTTGGGCGGAGTGGAATCGGCTCAGGCGCAGGATTGGACCAACTACCTGCACTGGCCGTATGTCCCGCCCCAGGTTCCGGGCAACGGGTCCGAGTATCGTTCGCTGCACGACAAGTTCTACGTCTACCCCAAGGAGCAGCGGATCGTACCGCAGATCCAGGGGCCGTACTACCGGAACTACTACGGCGGACGCCGAATCTTCGGACTGCGTCACCCCCACGGCTGGCACGAGTGGGACAAGAAGAAATACTACCAGGGGCACCACTTCATCCTCGACGTCTTCTGATCTCAGAACGTCCTTGAGGATGAACGCTCGCTTAACGCAAGCTTCAAACCACGAAGGGCCACGCGACCAGAATCGCGTGGCCCTTCGTGGTTTTGGTGACGGGACGGGTTGGGACATCTTCTTGACACTCCCACCCCTGAAGGGTGTGGGATTCTCAGTTCAACGAGGACTGCTCTCAAAGCGAGAGTCTGACACCCTCTCCCTGGGCGTTCAGAAACCGAAGTTTCCACGTTCGGGCGTGC
>Ga0182745_1000337_pt1 | contig 54928 bp, 55 predicted proteins | sample eDN3rd30CKraftBY_FD_128523 | JGI IMG/M metagenome (GOLD analysis project Ga0182745, IMG submission 128523) | Enriched backyard soil microbial communities from Emeryville, California, USA - eDNA 3rd pass 30_C Kraft BY (version 2) (version 2) | ecosystem: Environmental > Terrestrial > Soil >... | reverse complement strand
TGGTCCGTATGATGGTCATACTCTGACGTCGACATTGGAGATCGTCGAACAAACAACGGGCTTGCCGGTGACAGCCGCGTTTGTAGACAAGGGGTATCGCGGTCATGGTTACGACGGCTCAGCGACCATTCACATCACAGGCAGTTCGAGTCGTCAGTTGAGTCGCACGGTGAAGAAACGACGCCAACGCCGGAGTGCGATCGAACCGAAAATCGGCCATTTGAAACAGGACCACCGGCTGGGCCGCTGCTTTCTGCGAGGTCTTCATGGGGACGCGATCAACGCCGTGCTGGCCGCTGCCGGAAGCAACCTTCGCAAACTGCTGGGGAGGCTGCTTTTTGTCCTGATTTTCAGGCTGTGGTACGAGATCACCACCAGCCTGGGCATCACCCGCCCCCGGAAACCCCGCCTCCAGCCCCCCTGATGCCAGACTCAAACCACACCCACAGCAGCCGAAATTTTACACAACACCGGCGGCGACTTATTCAGGGACGACCAAGTACTTCCCTGGTTTTTCGGTTTGATGGTGTCGTTCCATTGGGAACAGGTTTTTGTCTTGTGGATGTTCAGGCGTTGCATTTCAGGATCAGGAACTTTGATGCCTTTGGTGCAGCGACGCTCTTCCAGGCGGTCGGTGACGCAGCGGCGTCACCGACCAGTTGCGGCTGATCGGACCGAACAGACGGTGGTCCGCCGGATTTCATTTCGACGCACCACACGGAGAGTGGCACACCGTGATCGTCAGACCGGTCTCGTTCGCCAGCGACCGCAACGAGCTTTTTCACAGAGATCCGCTTTCCGGTGGCGTCTCCGCCCGTTTCCGGCTCGATGAGTTGTTTCAGGTCCTGCTCGATGGTGGAGTCGTTTTTTCCACCGGCGGCCTTCCAGCTCCCGGACGACGGACCCGCGGTCGGTGGGGACGTTCTGCAGTTGGTTGTCGAGTTCCCGCTTGCCGGTCCGGATGGTCTTGAAGTCCAGTCCCGTGAGCGCCGCAACGAAGGCTTCTCCGCCCCAGCCGACTGCCTTGGAGAGCAATGCGGCGACCCACCGGCGCTGGTTCTCGTCGAGCCGTCCGAAGACCAGTTGCACGTCCTGCCGCCACTGCTCGTCAGTGGAGAGGTTCCGGGCGTTGGCCAGCACAGGCGAAAACATCCTGTATCGCGTTCTCCTCGCTTCCATGGAGGCAAAAACGAGATTTGTACAACATCCAGAAGTTCAGGGAAACAAATTTTTCCCTGTGCCTTAGCCTCCGGCGCGGGGAATACGTTTCCTGTCCAACATCGCTGAAGAGGGAAGTTTTACATCCCAGGCCAGACCGCAGATTTCCATGAGTCGAATGACATACCAGGTCAGATCGATCTGCCACCATTCCAGTCCGTGCCGCGCGGATGTCGGGAAAGCATGGTGATTGTTATGGAAGCCTTCCCCAGCACAGAGGATACCGCAAACGTAGTTGTTTCGTGATTCGTCGTTGGAGTGGTAATCCTTCCGACCGAACATATGGCACACGGAATTTACGGAAAAGGTGATGTGCTGCACGAGGAAGACACGTGCACAGCCCCCCCACAGGAACCCGAGCAATGCCCCTTCTCCGGTTCCGGTAATTCCCCAAGCCGCCAGTGTCGGGAGAATGAATGTCAGCGGATACCAGACGATCTCCCACCAGCGGTGAATCCACACGGCCAGCGGGTCCTGCAGCAGATCCGGCACATAGCGCTGCTGGTCGCGCGAGATAATATGCCCTGTCATGATCCAGCCTGCGTGTGCGTGCCAGAAGCCTCTCAGTGCATTGACGAACCCCGGTTCGAAGTCGTAGGGCGTGTGCGGATCTCCCGGCTTATCACTGAGGGAATGATGTTTGCGATGAGTGGAGCACCATTCGATAGGGGATTTCTGGAGGGCCAGCGACCCCATCATCATCCAGAATGCTCTCACCCAGTAGTAAGTCGAAAAGGAACGATGGGTTAAGAGTCGGTGGTAGCCCAGCGTCACCCCGAGTCCGGTCAGCAACAGGCCAGCCCCCATAATGGCAAGCTGGGTCCAGTCCAGCCATCCACGTTGCCAGCTCACGGTCATGGCCGCCAGCAGTCCGACGAACGGCATCGTCAAGCCTACCAAAGCGCCGATGGTATGAATCAGCGGAGCAGCAGGTGGATGACTGCTTCTGAGATAGCAAGCCGGGTCGACAACCGAAATATCAACACTCTCGGATGAGTGAAGCTTCCCCGGATGAACATCACTCATCTTCTGAGTTGCAACAGTTTTTGAATCGGATTCAACAAGCGGGTGATTCGGGACAAGTGGAGAAACTGGTCTGTTAGAAGTCATCGAATTCGCCAGGCTCTAAACTATCGGGTGGTTCCTTTGACATGGTAGAAGAAAATTGCGACACGAAGCGATAGAAATCTGGAAATGCCCAATTTTGACCTCGATGAGTTCTCGCGTTCCGTTCGAAGCCAATCACTTTCACTTTTCCAATGACTTGCTGGAACGAGCCATTTTGATGGATGCTTTCAGGTCGCTATTCTTGATGTCTGCCGAGGAGACCTGTTTCATCGACTCCGGCTTAGTATTACAGTTGCACTTGTTGAAAAGCCCAATGTTTTGAGTGTTTTTGCATGATAAAAATGGTCTTGGGAGGGCGAGGCTCCTGCCGAGCCGCAACCCAAAGGAACGCGTGATCTTTCATGCGGCTCAGCAGGAGTTTCTCCAGCAGGTTGCGGATTTCCGGCACGCTCAGGCGAATCAGAGAGTGGCTTAAGAACCTCTAACAAAACTGACCCCGATCCGCTCGCGGAAAGGAAATCTTCATGGTTTGAGAGGTTTTGTTTGCGGCTCTAAAAAGATGTCCGTGAATTCATGGCTTCCCGGTTCAAGTCGCCGAGGAGACAGATCTGCTGAAAAGAACTGCGAATTGATGACTCTTGACGATGTTCAGGAAATGGGATTGCTCTTCTTTTGTTGCTGTTGAAGGAACTGGGTTGTCCCAAACGGCACGATCACAAAGAACGGGTTGATCCTGATCTTTGCGCGTTGGCGCCTTTGCGTGAGTCTCCTCTTCCTCTTGAATCAAAAAGTGTGAAAGTCGAGGTCAGAGCCTGTCTGTCCTGACTTTACCAGAGTGCTCGACGATGCCTGCACAGTATGTACGTCGGCATTGGAGCGCGGAGGTTCGCTCTGAGCTGTCTTAGAGAGGGAATTGAAACTTCGTTTCTCAGAGGCATCGAGTAGAATTGCGACTTGCAGGTCTCCCATCACATTGACAGCAGAACGCATTCTCGCGATCACAAAGTCGATGCTGAAGACGAGTGGAATTGCCAGTTGAATGGCAGATTCCGGAAGTTTCGCAGATTGCAGGACCAGCGCGAGGATAATTAATCCTGAATTGGGAATTCCGGCGATTCCCATACTTCCGACCAGCGCTGCCAGCAAAATTGTAATTTGCTGACTGATCGACATATCAAGGCCAATTGCCTGGGCGACAAACAATGCGGTCATTGCTTCATATAAAGTGACTCCGTCATTATTAAAATTGGTTCCGACACAGGCAGAAAGACGTGCGGAAGAATCTCCCACTCCCATATTGCGGAGGGCGTCCAATGTCAGTGGGGAGGTCGCCAGACTGCTATTAAGAGAAAATCCAGTCAGGATTGCACTTCCTCCTTCTTTGAAAAACACGTAAGGAGATCGTCCAGAGAAAAACCAGACACTCAGTGGATAATAAATGAGAGAATGAATTGCTAAACCACATGATACGCTCAGCAGGAAGGTCCCCACCATTTCGAATGTCTTCCAGCCGGAGGTCCCCACAACACTGGAAACAGCCAGACAGACAGCAAACGGAGCCAGTTCAATCAACCAGAGCAGAAGCTTCATCACAAGCTGAAAGGAAACGATGACGATCTGATCGAATGTTTTCAATGCCGCTAAGAGTGGGGCGTCTTTTGTAGCCTTCAGCGAACGTAACGCTGCTCCAATACAGATTGCCAGCACGGCAACAGTCAGAATCATATTCTCTGAAAATGGCTGAGCGATACTTGTTGGCGTATAGGAACGAATCAATTCCATTAAAGATAAAGAGACGTCGCCGGAGCCCTGAACAACATCCCTCGTCGGGGAGAGCGATGACTCAATCCCGTTTGAAGACGGTTGAGATACAGAAGAAAACTGTTCTCGCCAGGCAACGCCAGGCTCAGCGAGATTCAGAATTGTGAGTCCAATCAGAAATGCGAAGGCGACGTTCAATGCGCAGATACAAAACATCGTGACGCCCTGCCGTCCCGAGATGTTCGTTTGAATAAATGCGTCGATCACGGCAAAGAAAATCAGTGGAGTGGCCAGCGCCGTCAACAATTGTACATAAAGTCCGGAAAACTGACCGGAATCCGCATTGGTCCAGCCGAAAAGGATTTCATCATTTCCGAAGATGAACCCCAGAGATGCTCCCAGAATCACTCCGCCGAGCACCCGCAGATAGAGTGGTCCACTGAGAATGTTATTGACGATACTTATAAATAGGTTGGACGACATAGCAAATCATGACAGAGGTTGAAAGACGGAGAGGTCAATCTGTTCAGGAAATTCAGGATCGACCACATCAGCGGTGAATGGGAACTTTCATGGCTTCTGTTCGAATGGTCTGACTGGATTGCCTGATTGGATTTCAACATCCCGGGGAAATGCGAAAATCCGACCCCGGTTGACGTCACCATGCATAGATGCGAAATTATTTGTGTTATCCCTTATTACTTTTTCTGGAAATCAGGCTCATGGCGGGCAAAAGGCACAAAAAGGTGTCGAGCCAGATTGAACCGAACCGAATTGCAGAGTCTGGAACCGATTTACTCTCAATGGTTTACGCGGAGTTGCGTCCTGTCGCATCCCGATTGATGAGCCGGGAGCAACGGGGACATACTCTCTCTCCGACGTCTCTGATACATGAAGCTGTAATTCGACTCATCCGTAGTACGACCCCCATCGGACCAACCGACCGGAACTCTCTGTTTGCCGCGGCGACTCGGGCTATGCGCGAAGTTCTCGTCGATTATGCCCGGCGACGGCATGCAGTCCGTCGGGGGGGAGGCCGAAAACGACTGCAGCTGGATCTTGTTCTCGACTACTTTGAGGATCAGAAGCTTGATATTGTTGAAGTTCATGAGGCATTGGAACGACTTTCCAAGCTGAACTACAGGCAAAGCGAAGTGGTCAGTTTACGCTACTTTGGGGGAATGACGGTTCCTGAAATCGCCGCGACGCTACAAGTGTCAGTAGGAACAGTTGAAAGGGATTGGCGCATCGCCAGAGCCTGGCTGAGTCAACAGCTTCAAGGGGAAGATGGTGTTGAATGACACCAGAACAGTGGCAACGCATCAGTGACCTGTTTGAAAAGGTGCGCCAGATTCCCGCAGAGGATCGAATGCAGTGGCTTCAGAACTGTGAGGAAAACGAATCTCTGCGACAGGAAACCCTGCGTCTGCTGCAAGCGGACGAACGTGCCGACGAGAAAGCATTTCTGTCACCTCCAGAATGGGATCACAATGAGTTCAAAACCGAGGAGAAAGCTCATCATGCCTCTCTTTGTGAAGACGACAATAGAACACAGCATGAATTTCAACATAAATTTACCCCTCAGCCCGCTTTATTGGAGCAGGGGAAAACCTCGCTGGCTGTCGAAACAACATCGCTGATTCGAAAAAGATTACGAGCCACGGCTCTGATCTATCTCTGTATCTTTGGATTCTTGCCGTTCTGGAGAATTCTGGTCGGACGCACAATAGATCCACTGGTCACAGCCCTGAGTGTTGGTGTCGTCATAGCGCTGGGAGCCATCGCGGTTCGACTCTCTCTGGCCCGTGAGTTATCAACGATCTGGCGTAAAGGGATCGAAGCGGCAATGCTGATTATGATTGCCGGATTAGTGACAACAATCTACTACCGACAGATATTAAATTTTGCACGAGAGGGAAATCTCCTGCTGATGCAGGTTCAAATGGAGCACTTCGTACTCTATTCCGCGATGTTGATTCTCACGTTCGGTCTGGCCACACCAAAGCGACTCATCCAGGCGGTCTATGTAGTCTTGCCGTTAGCGCTGCTTCCGTTTGCTACGTTGTTCATTCTGTGCTGGCGATCTCCTTTGGTGATGGATTCTGTTCGAAACTGGGCCGAACCGCACGGACAACTCAGTTTTCAGGCCATGATTTTGTTGATCCTTGCCGGAGGAACGGCTTATGAAGCACAGTCTGTCCATCAATTGAGGCGAAGAGTGGCGGAAGTGCTACGCCTCAATCAATATCATCTTCGAAAGCGAATCGGGTTCGGAGGGATGGGAGAAGTTTATCTGGCAGAACATCGACTGTTGAAACGAGTTTGCGCAGTAAAACTGATCCGTTCGCGAGAAGCTGCCAACCCGATCGTATTAGCCAGATTTGAGCGGGAAGTTCAGGCAACAGCAGCATTGGTCCATCCGAATATTGTCGAAATTTATGATTATGGACAGTCAGAGAATGGAATTTATTACTATGTCATGGAGCACCTGACAGGATTAAGCCTGGAACAACTTGTCAAGCGACATGGTCCATTGCCACCGGGACGAGTGATTTCTCTGATGCGACAGGTCTGTCTGGCCTTGGAAGCAGCTCACGCGGCCGGAATGATTCACCGGGATATTAAACCGTCCAACATCATGACGACATCCAGCTTGGGGAAGTATGATGTGGTCAAATTACTTGATTTCGGTCTGGTCCTCTCTCCCGATCATACAGCGACATCACATCTCACAAAGGAGGGGCAGTTCTTTGGAACTCCTCTGTTCATGCCTCCTGAACAGATCACCCAGGGAAGTCGACTGCTGGATGAACGCAGCGATCTCTATGCCTTGGGGGCAGTGGGATATTTCCTGCTCACCGGAATGCCTCCGTTTGACAGAAAACAGGATCTCGAAGCGATCCTGGCTCACGCGGTTGATCCCGTCATTCCTCCATCCCGGCTTTGTCCATCCATTCCGGACGATCTGGAAAAGATTATTCTACAATGTCTCGCCAAGAAACCGGACGAACGAATCGAAAGTGCCCATTCTCTGGAGCAGGCTCTCAGCCAGTGCGGCTGTGCTTCTGAATGGAATGACGAAGAGGCGCGTCAATGGTGGCAGACTTCTCCGCAAGATCTGCAACCGGTGAGATAACTGTCTTCAAGGCTGCATGAGATCAAGTTTATGATTCCCGTCCTGATTATGCCGGGTTTGCCGAGGTAAGGAACAGGGAAACAATTGCTTCCCTGTTTCTAAGGGGTGATAAACGGGCATCCACAATGGCCTCGTAATCCTGCCTCGCAAGAACACGGCAGCGAATCCTCTGCATGACTCGACACTCAGGCGGGAACGAACTCAGGGAGGTCAACCGGGAGGGAAAGCACGAGGTCACAAACCTGCTCGACAGTTGCTCCGACAGGTCGAAAGCCTGCTTGCCGACAAAGTTCCGGAATGGCTCTCAGCACCGTTTCGTAGTTCCTGCGAACCCGATCGGCAGGATCCAGATAAGCGTTGTCGTTGTGTGTATCAAAGTGAATTACTGGAATCGCCGGCTGACGTTCCGCCAGTTGTCGGGTGATATTTTTCACTAGCAGTCGATGATCGACGTCGTCGTAATCCGGCCTGAGATCGCGGTGATACAGGCGTTCTCCCAATCGATCGAGTCTGCTGAAATCCTGGGTGAGAGGAATATTCGCGAAGGGAAGATCGCCGACGAGTTGGCGAAAGCAGCGATGAGGACGATGCGGATCAGGGAACGCACCGGTCCAGATCGCGTTCAGATCCCGATACACTCGTCCAGGAGCAGAGACCGATCCTCCTCGAAAGCCGAGTTCCACTAATACAGGAAACGTGCTGTCGTTAGCAGAAAATGTTCCGGGGCGAAAGTAGAGTGGTCGTCGCCCAAACGCAGCCTGCCACATTGCGGTGGCTTCCGAAATAACCATTCGCTGTTCGTCGGCCGTTAATCCTCCCATATGTGCACGATATTTTCTATCTCCAAACTTCCAGGGATGAACGTGCAGTCCTTCGATACAGGCACCATACTGATCATGCATCCGTTCCAGCAACGGGGCATACTTCAGAGCACATTCCGGGTGCGTAAAAAAACTGACCGGGAACCCGGCGGCAGCGGCAAGTTCCGTATATCCCTGAATTGCTGCTGCTCCGAAATCCCAATCCGAAGGTCCGCTCGCGCCAGGACACTGCTGAGGAACTTCGACGTCCATGGTGACGAGAATGTAGAGGTCTTTCATTGGACACCGTTAGTGTTTTATGTTGCTTTCCCGTGATAAGGGAAAGAGAGGGATTAGGAATCAGGAAAAACATTCAATATTCATCGAGTTCCTGACTACTAACTATTTCGCAAACAGCACATAACAAACTCCCGTTGTGACCAGAATGGCGGACAGGTCAAGAGGGAATCCAACCCTGGCCATCTGACGTGAGGTCAATTCATTTGTTCCGAAGACGACAGCATTGGGGCCGGTTGCGACTGGGAGCATAAAACCGCAACTGGCTCCGATCACACCGGGAGCCATGAGAAGAAGCGGGTCGATTTCCGAAGCGGTGGCAGCCGCTGCGAGGATGGGCATCAGCATCGCTGTGACTGCGGTGTTCGACGCCATTTCAGAAATAAATGTCGCGATGAAGCAGACCTGAAGCATCATGATAAGAACCGGCAACATGGTCAGATGAGCGAATAAACCACCAAGAGATTCATTTAATCCAGTGGATTCAAAGCCTTTGGAGATCGCAATTCCTCCGGCAAGCAGTACCAGAATTCCCCAGGGAATTCCTTTAGCGTCATTCCAGTTGAGAAGTTGTCCCCCTTCGCCGTTCGGCAGAAGAAAAAGTGCGACAGCAGCGATCAGAGCCACCGAGTCGTCTCCCACTCCGGTCAGATTCAATAAGGATGACCAGCCACCATAAGGAATAGTTCGAGTGAGCCAGGCCACCGCAGTGAATCCGAAGATCATCAAGACACGTCGTTCCGCGCTTTTCCATGGGCCGGATTTTAATGTGATTGTAACCTGTTCTGTTCCCAGTCCACGAGTCAGCCAGAACCAGGTTACCGGAATCATAATAATGACAATCGGCATAGCGAATGTCATCCAGTCAATAAAGCTTAACTCGATTCCCGTTGTCGCCTGATATGCTCCCATAAACATTAAATTTGTCGGTGACCCGACTGGTGTTCCCATGCCACCGAACGTTGCTCCATAGGCAATGGCCAATAGAAGAGGTGGAGCAAGACGTTGACGAAATGGAACTCCTTCCAAGGTGGCCAGCGCAACGGGAATCAAAATCAGCGTAGTCGCGGTGTTTGACATCCACATACTGATCAAAACAGAAGAGAGCAGAAACCCGAGGACGATTCGGCGTTCATATCCTTTGCCGACAGCACACAGAATTCCTAATGCCACCCGGCGATGAGCTCCGCTGCGTTCCATCGCAACGGATAATAAAAATCCCCCGAGAACCATCATAATAATCGGGTTCCCATAACACCCGGCGACCGTCTTATGGTCCAGCACTCCAGTAAACGGGAACAAGGCCATTGGAATGAGTGCAGTGACCGGCAATGCAACTGGTTGGAAAATCCACCAGATTCCGCACCAGAGTGCAATCGCTCCGCACCAGCAGGCGGGAAGCGATAGCCCTGACACGAAAAGTCCTCCGCCGAGTGCCAGCGCCAGAACAGGTCCGGCCATCCAGGCTCCGCGCTGAATCCCGTTCATTGGCTGACCTCACTGGATGTCTGCGATTTCTCTCGTGTTTGATCCTGTTTCGGTGACTCCCAGATTTCCTTCACCAGCCTGACGGCTTCGTTAACAAGGACTTGTCCCCCTTTGGGGCCAATCAGGTTGCTTTCAGCGATCGCACTATATCCACCCCCTTTAACGGCCCGTTCTGTCGGCAGATAAGTTGCGGGGCCACAGAGTTGAATTACGAATGTTTGTAAAGCCGGGCTACAGGCCTTGATCTGCACGCCATAATCCGTGAATAACTCGAAATCATTGGTGACGATCGCGACGTCACCCAGACGAATCGCATGTAGTTCCATCTCGTACGAGAGTGTTTCACTCTGTTGCTGCTGTTCATAGCGACTGACGACAGATTGATACCACCAGCGATTAAACAAGCCCTTCGCTTGATCGTTTCTGTCAATGGCCTGCTGAGCCCGTTTCGCGTCGGCAGGGGTGACCCGGTTATACGGGAGCTTTACGGTCTCGACGCGGTGTTCCAGCGCCACATCTGCGTGCTGATCCCGACGGACGACTTCGTAAACATCTTCCCACGTCGAGACGATCTTCTTCGCGGCTGATTGCGCCGGGTTCAAGCCTCGAAGTTTTCGCATCCGTTCTTCCGCATTGTATCGATATAATGGACGAGGAGACTGATCTCCCGAGGCTCCGATCCAGCCCAGAACAAGCAGGCGTTTTCCATACTTTTCCTGAAGCATCACTCGAACGGGATGCCAGAAATCGGCGTTGATCGCATTCCCCCCTTCAACAGCTTGTGCGGGACAAGCGACATTGATGGCTGTTGCCAAAGGCTCTCCACGATCATTCCAGAAATACAGAATTTCAACGCCGTGATCTTCTCCTCCCTCCAGACCACGAAAAGTCGGGGAATCCGTTTTGCCGTACATGACAGCGGTGCCGTCGGCGTATACGGTGCGACGATTCTGCGCGATCACGGCATGCCCTAAGCCCCAGCCAACGCTGGCTGGTTCCCTGGCATCCCATGCCTGAACAATCACCGCAGATAACTGTGTCATCAGAAACTCAAAGTAATCAGCAGCACGCATGACCCCTGTTTCCGGGAGATGAAACTTCCCTTCAGATAACAAAGGACCGGTGTGTGTATGTGTCGCGTTAAGAATGATTTTATTGATGACATTATCAGGAATCCGTCCTTTAAGTGCTGCCCGCAGCGGTGCATAAAGATCGGCATCCGGAGCAGCTCCTCCCCGAATCGCGACAAGATCACAGGAGACAAAAATGGCCTGCTCCAGAGAGATATCTCCGTCACGGCGCTCAATCGCGAGAGCTGTCGCTATGCAGGGAGTTGCCACGGACTTGGCAATACGGAGACGAAAGCTTCCTTCCATAGCCACTGGTTCGTCCGGCGTGATGTTGACGGTTGCCCCGCCCACGTAAAGCTGAGCTGCCTGAATGGGGTGGTCCTCGCACCAACCGGTAAAGAATACGGCGATCAGGAAGAATCCTATTCTTGAAAGCAAGCAACGGTGGAGCAAGTTAATCATTACTTTCCATCTGGTGGTTGGAGAAAGTAGGAAGCAGGAATATTAAAATTCTGTATCGACGAGCTTTCGGACAGACTGATCTCAGTTTCAAAGGCGGAACTCATCAACGCACTTCCTTCTGTTGCTTCAATCGTTGTAACGCCATCAAAAGCAACGATCCGTACACGATATTGTCCGCCCGCAACTCTTTTCTCTTCAGGAGTACGAAATTTCCCGTTCACAATCTTGGCTGTGACCCCGGGACCGAACGTTTTCTGCGTGGAATCGGGTTCAATGTAAATCCTTCCAGCGGGAACAGGTTTCCCATCCAACAGAACTGTTCCGGAAACAGTAAATTGATGCGAGTTTGCTGACCCGCCACATCCAGACACGAACATGACAACGACGAAGACAGCACCGAAACTGTTTCGCATCAGGAAGCCAAAATCTGATCTTGACAAGGTTAAAAGACCGCGTGCCACTGACTCCTCCAGAACGGCGCCAACACTTCCTGCGCTAGAACATGTATCGATTCATCTTCAGTCGTCTCAGGGAACGCATTTAAAACTCAGCAATCACCTCACCCGAAGTCCGTTGAGCCAGAAATCGATAGGTGTCGAGATTGATGTTCTCGCTGACGAAGCGAACAGAGCCATCCGCCAGGGAAAAATGGCAGCCTCCTGTATGAAAACTTCCGAACATTCGTGTGTAGAGATTAAATGTATTCTCCTTTCCACCATCGGTTGCTTCCGAATTAATCCCGTCCATCGCTGCAGCACACGTACCGGGCCGTGAGAAATTGTTTTCAACGTGGTCTGCGGCAGCCCAACTGAGGTAGGCCGCTGAATTCCCGGTGATGGTCAATACGTATTTCGTCTCTCCAATCATCATCGTATTGGATGTTCCGTCCGTGATATCACGCATCCGTGTACTGGAGTTGAAATACAGGATCCCATTGTTGAAGAAAACTCGTTGGCTGGACTGTGTCGAGCACATTGCCGTCGAAGGTGGGCCTCCCCCTTGAAGACCCAGATAGTTTGAATTGTTTGTTGTCGAAGTCGAATTGGGGTCCGACGGGCATTGGAACGCAGCGTTAGCCTTGAAGAAAAGATTACTGTTCTCAGTCGTCGTCGTCGGATTAATATGACTGCTCGTTTTAAAAGGACGTGAGAAGTTCAGTGATGTATAAAGATTGACCTGTTCAATAAACGGCAAGAGCATAACCGTCCAGGGAGCGCGGGGGTTGGAACTGCTATGTGAAGCAGTACACACATTTGCGGCAGATGTGTTGTGAACTCCGCCGGATGGAAAGACGGAATGCGTATCATGATAATTGTGTAATGCCAATGCCAGTTGTTTTGCTTTGTTCTTACAGGACGCCCGCCGGGCTGACTCACGGGCCTGCTGCACGGCCGGCAGCAGCAGTGCTACCAGAATGGCGATGATCGCAATCACCACGAGCAGCTCGATCAGTGTGAATCCCAGCTCCCGCTGGTTGAAATCCGAATGTCTGGTACGACGGCATAAACGAAAATAGGATTGCGACATCAATTGCCTCCTGAACAGGACTGGAGCCGGCGAATCGAAATCAATTGTGAATAACTAACGCTTGGCAGATGCGAAATGAGAACTGTGCCGAAATCAGCGAGCGCTGAATGAACCTGAATCTGACCTGTGAAATTCTACGAAGCAACAAACAGAAGAATCTATGAGATATCGCAGATATGACTTGAGAAATTGCGGCGTATGACCGAAGATGGAATCGTCTTGAGAATTCATCGGCATGACGGAGTTCGCCTTGCCCAAAGATGTTGCGTTGTTGATCGAAACATCGAATCGGTACGGTCGCGAGATCGTTCTGGGGGCCTACGATTTCGCCCGGGAATGCGGAACATGGACCGTGCATGTCTCAGAGCATGGACGTAATGAATTCGGACGAGACTGGCAACACGCAGCCTGTTGCGACGGAGTCATCATCCGAATTGAGACCAATGCGAATGCAGAGAAAGCCCGGCGGCTGAATCGTCCGATCGTCAATGTCAGCAGTCTGGGACTCATGCCGGAATTCGTGAATTTCGTTGCGGATAGTATGGCGATCGGCCGTCTCGCCGGTCAGCATCTGACCGAGAGGGGATTCTCGAATCTGGCCTTCATTGGGCTCAAGGATGTCCCCTGGTCAGATCAGCGTCAGACGGGATTCCTCGGATATCTGCGCGAGGCTGGTCTGGATGGCGAGATATTCTTGTTTTCGTCTCGCGATTTGCAGCAATGGGATCGTGAGCGTGCTTCCTTGACGCGATGGCTGAGCCACCTTCCTCGTCCCGTCGGAATCATGGTCGGAACGGATTCCATCGGGCAATATCTGCTCCAGGTGTGCCATGATCATGGGCTTCGCGTCCCCGATGATGTGGCGGTCATCGGGGTGAATAATGACGAACTCTTCTGCGAATCCTGCACGCCCCCGATGTCGAGCGTGATTCTGAATGGCCGTCAGGCCGGGTATGAAGCCGCTTCTGCACTGAACGACATCATGAATGGGAAGCACGTTCCTCCCGGGGTGAGAGCCGTCGCTCCGGTGGGAGTGGCGACGCGCCCTTCCACTGATTTTACCGCCGTCGCCGATGATCAGGTGGCCGCCGCTGTTCGATATATTCGCGAACATGCCTGCCGGGGAATTTCGGTGGATGACGTTGTTACTGCCGCTCATCTCTCCCGCAGTGCGTTAGAGCGACGGTTTCGGAAGGTTCTCAACTGCACGCTGCACGATCAGATTCAAAAGGTCAGGATTATGCATGTGCAGACGATGCTGATACAGACAAAATTGTCTCTTAAGGAAATTGCGTTTCGGACCGGGTTCGAACATCCGGAATATCTGACAGTTGCATTCAAGAGACTGACAGGATTGCCCCCAAGCGAATTCCGTCGCCTGGGAGGTCTTCCATCGGGATGTGATACCGCCGCTCAGTAATAATGCTTAAAGGTCCGCATGAAGATCGTGCGCTACAGTGTCATGGACCTTGCTCAAAGGCGTTTGCCCGCACCGACGGTCCTGATTCACCATGACATTGAACGGCAAGGGGACGCTCTTCAAAAAAGGGGCTCGCACGTCACTCGACCTGTATGGAACTTAAGGATCAGTCCTGAAATAAAATCGCGGTTTGTTCATCGCTGTTCTCGCTCTCTCACCCGGATGATTCACCACGAAAAAGACGGAAATCACGGAAGAAGAATCAGGGAAACGAGTTGTATAGAAATCGGGTGGTCTTCTTAAATAACAGTCTGTTTTTCAGCACATGACCGTCTCATCCTTGCTTTTCCGTATCTTCCGTTCTTTCCGTGGTTCCTCTGAATGATTCGGACTGGTGTGAGAACCCTGGCAAAAATGGGAACCTGTTTCGGGGCTGGTCCTAATCATGATTCACAGGGTCTAATTTCTTCAGCACGTTGTTGGGAGTAATCAGTATCCGAACGGCATCGTCTTTCCCCGTAGACAACGTGAGAAACTTCAATCAATCAGTCGGATGCTTTCCAGCTTCGGCCGGTCTTAACGGCCTCCTGGACTGACCCGGAAAGTCCTCCGTCGCTGCCGACCGCCAGAAAACGAAAGCCTTGCGACAGGCGTTTTGGAACATCTTTTCCAGAGCAAAGGGTTCCCAGCGGGACACCGGTTTCTTTGGCAACAGCAACAACTTGGTCAATTGCTTCATCGACGGCAGGATCATTCAAGGGAACCCCCAGCGAGAACGCCAGATCGGAAGGCCCGATGAACAACCCTCCAATTCCCGGAGTTTCGGCGATCGCCCGGCAGTTTGTCACAGCATCGGCGGTTTCAATCATGATCCAGAGCACCAGTTCTCCCTGGGAATCATGAGGCCAGAGATCGGCTCGTCGGGCATATTCGGAACCGGATAGGCCCCAGTACCGGGCGGCCCAACCGTATCCGATTCCCCGTTTCCCTGCCGGTTCGTAATCGGGAGCCTCTTTGAGTTGAGGAAACCGGCTGGCCTGAACCATTGCCCGAGCCTCTTCCGCGGTGTCGACATGCGGGACGACCAGTCCCATGGCTCCCAGATCAAGCACCTGTTTGATCACGAACTGTAACTGCTCTCTGCCTGCGGCCGGAACACGAACAAACGGAACGGTCCGTGTTTTCAGTCCATTTTTGGCAATCTCTGCTTTATTCAACATGCCGAGCAGATACGCTTCCAGGCGTGTGACGTCATAGGGAGAGTGCTCCAGATCAATAATGACGAAGTCGAGTCCACTGGAAGAGACACTTGCTCCCGTTCTGGAGGAGACATTCGACGAGAAGATTCCAAATGCCGGTTTCCCGGATTCCATCAGTTCAATGTATCGATTGATACGGGGAATGGGTTCCTCCGCCATCACCGTTCGAAAAACGATGGAGGCAGACGTCAGAACAAAAAGAAAGAAAATCAGCCGACAACGAACAAGAAACGGTTTCATAAGTTCCCTTGAAATCTCGGAGACATCTCGACTGCGAAAGAAATGACATGCCAATGATGTTACAGAGTCCATGGCGCGCGAAATTCGCGTTGGAGCATCCGGTTGACGTCATCGTCGGAACTTTGTTCGGTAACGGGGTCCCAAGTGAACTTCCGTTTCAGTCGTTGTGCGATATTTCCCAGAATGCACAGGCTTGCTGTCCGGTGGCCTGTCTCTACTGGCTGAATTGGATCTTCCCGTTTCTTGACCGCCTGAATGAAGTTTCCTGCGTGATCGGCATCCACGTCATCGCGGACATGTTTGTCGTGAACCGGATTGCTCTGAGGAAGATGAATTTCATCCGGCCCGATCACGGAATCTTTCAGATGCTCGGGATAGGTAACCAGTCGTCCCCCCAGAGAGACTTCCAGTCGCCCTTCTGTTCCCTCAAACTTTGCGGCGGCATTGCCTCTGGTTTCACACAACAGTTCGATTCCGTTGGCATACCGGGCGCGAAACGCGGTTTTCGACGCGGTGTCGAACAGGCTTCCTTTCGGAAGGAACTCGGAGCCATTGTCTTCGAATTCCACCGGAGTTGTGTGGTCCAGGCCGAGTCCCCATTGTGCAATGTCGTTGGTATGAGCGCCAAAGTTCGTCGTCTGGCCATTCGAGTAGTCGAGGATATACCGCCAGCGAAAGAAGCATCGTTCCATATGAAAGGGAGCCTCCGGAGCGGACCCCAGCCAGAAGTTGTAGTCGAATCCTTCCGGCAAAGGTTGAGGTTGCCATCCCGGCCCGGGACTGGGAAAACTGTTGGGAGCGACCCAGGTCCGGATGAGCTGGATTTCTCCGAGTCGTCCGTTTCGAACCAGTTCACACGCCTTGCGAATTGCCGGACTGGAGCGGAACTGGGCGCCGACCTGAAAGATCCGCTGGTGTTCCCGGACGGCATTGACGATGGCGCGTCCCTCTGGAATCGTTAATGCTAAAGGCTTTTCACAATAGACATCTTTTCCGGCACGCATGGCGGCGATGGAAATAATGGCATGCCAGTGGTCAGGAACAATAATGACGACGGCATCGAGATCCTTTCGGGCCAGCAGATCGCGATAATCATGATACGTTTCGCAGCCCTGAAATTGTCCGGAACGGGTTTTCTTTCCGTAATGTTCTTCCACCCAGCGTTGCGCCGTGTCCCGTCCGAGAACCTGATCGGGATAATGGTAGCCTTTGCCGCTTTTATTGACGTCGCAGACCGCCAGAATCTGAACGTCATCATGTCTCAGAAAAGCGGGAATGACTCGCTGGCTCTGATGCCCGCAACCAATGATTCCCAGATGAATTCGATTGCTGGGAGCGGAGTCGCCAAACACGGATGAAGGAACAAACTGTGGCGCATTCAGCATTACGGCACTGCCGGTTGCGAATTTCAGAAAGCCGCGGCGGTTGAGTTGGCCTGCCTGTCGTTTGGACGTTGTCATCAAACATCTGCTCCGGTGATGAATTCAATAGGATAAGGATTTTCGTTTGTGCTGAACGATGTCTGTGCTGAACGATCTCGACATTGTCATTCCTAGTCACTATATCTCTGAGGAGCGGAACAGCAATTCCAGGATTGCGCAAATCGATTCCACAGTTACGAAATTCAACTGCGAAACTCGAAAACATGCATCACCCCCCTGTTCATATTGCAATCTTCATGAACCATGGCTTGAGCTACTGTCGTGCAGTCCTGCGCGGTGTAAGAGAGTTCGCCCTTACGAAGCCGGAATGGGTTTTTCTTTCGACGTATCCTTCTCCGAAGTCTGTCAAAGAAGTTTTACGGAACTCTCCCGACGGAGTGATCGCTCAGATTTACAGTCCCGCCATGAATGAAGCTCTGGCTGGATGGACGGGGCCTCTTGTTAATATCTCTCGAACCGTCCCCGGCCTCCACTGGCCTCGCGTCGGAGTGAACGAAACTCTCGTGGGAGAGCTTGTTGCTCAGCATCTTCTGGATCAAGGACTGAAACATTTTGCATATGTCGGGCATCGAGGATACGAATTCGCCCTTAAACGTGAGGCAGCCTTCCGAAAGGCACTTTCCGCTTCCGGTGGGACCTCTACGCTGGATACTTATGAGACGACCCGGGAAATGTCGATGATTACCCGTGGTCGTCCCTGGACTCTCAATAGAGGCCTGTCCAGATGGCTGCGGTCCCTGCCGAAACCGACCGGGATCTTTGCGAGCAACGATATCTGTGCCAGTTTTCTCTCTGAAGCCTGTCGCGATACAGGTTTACTGGTTCCCAGAGATGTCGCTATTGTGGGTGTTGACGATGACGACCTGTTGTGTGAACTGGCACGGCCGGCACTCTCGAGTGTCGCGATCCCCGGAGAAAAAATTGGCTATGAAACGGCGTCACTTCTGGACCGTCTGATTCAAGGCGTACGTCCACCGCACCGACCGATATTGCTTCCTCCGGTGGGAATGGTTGTGCGCGAGTCGTCCGACATGACGCTGGTTGATGATCCCGATGTCGCTGCGGCATTGCGGTTCATCAGAAACCATGCCCATTCGCCATTACGAGTCTCCGATGTTTTGAATGCGGTTCATATTTCCAGGCGTCGCCTTGAGCAACGGTTTCGCGAGTTACTGCAGCGAACGCCAGGAGACGAGATCCGCCGAGTCCATCTCGAACGAGCAAAATCTCTTTTGACGACGACGGAACTTTCACTTTCTTCCGTATCACTGAAATCCGGGTTTTGCGACGCCAAACATCTTTGCAGTGCTTTTCGGCAGGCAACTGGCGAGACGCCCACACAATATCGCCGAAAACACCGGCCCCCGATCGAATGTTAGGATTGTCCTGAAAATAACCTTCCGGGTGGCCCGGCCAGAATTGGCCGGGTCGTGTAGCGACAAGACGCCTGCCCCTCAGCTTGCAATTCCACAGAAGATCTCATTCTCTGATTCGGAGACCGAGAGACCATTCACGGTCATTGGGAAATCGGGATCCTGAGGGAAGAGCTTCTTGTGCCTGCGGCACCCGGCCAATTCTGGCCGGGCCACCCAGGCTTGCCAACAGCTTTTAAAATTCGACAGTTATTTCCAGGACGATCCTTAGAGCCGCGAACAAAACCTCTCAAACCATGAAGATTTCCTTTCCGCGAGCGGATCGGGGTCAGTTTTGTCAGGGGGTCTTAGACTCCTGGCACGCAAGGGCTTCAGCTTTTGCCTGAGGAAGTTGCACGATCCTGCAGCATGTGGAAGCGTCTACTTCCGTTGAAATTCTCAAGATTCCGCTGTCGGAGAATCGCCAGGGGGGGGATTGGTTGTGTCCCGCGGAGCGGCTTCGGAGGGGGCCTCATGACCGTCATCGGTTTTCACACGCACCGGAGAAATCGCCCGACGCAGTGTTGTCCGCATGTCATCCAGCGAAACGTCTCGGCCTGTGAAACGCTTGAACTGAGCGGCTGCCTGACGAATGAACATTTCAATTCCACTGACAGTCAGACAGCGATGTTCTCGCGCTTCCCGAAGAAGCATTGTGTTTTCCGGATTATAAATCGTATCGAAAACGATTGTGCCGTCCCTGAACCAGTATTGCTCATAGGGGCTCTGATTCATCTCCGGAAACATGCCGATCGGAGTACAGTTGACGATGATGTCGACCGATTGTGAACCCCGATTGGCCCAGGTGATGAACTGACATCCTAAATCGTCGGCAAGCGCTTTCCCCCGGTCTTTTGAACGGTTCGAAAGCGTCAAGACCGCGCCGGCCTGTACCAGTCCCAGACCGATCGCCCGGGCGGCTCCACCGGCTCCCAGAAGAAGAACCCGTTTCCCACTGAGTCCCGTTTCCTCTTTTGCGGCCAGCCCCAGTTCCAGACTTTGCATGGCGGCCGGAAGGTCGGTATTGGTGGCGCGCCAGAGACCGGCCGAGTTTCTATACAACGTGTTCGCCGCGCCGATCTTTTGTGTCAGCTCGTTCGCCTGATCTGCAAACGCCAGGGCGGCCTCTTTGTGAGGGATTGTCACGCTGTAGCCACGGATTCCAAGAGAATCAAAGGCTTTGAGCGTCTCCTGAAAGTCATCAGGCGGAACCCGAATCGGCAGATACACCGCGTTTAAACCCATTCGTTTGAACGAGGCATTATGCAGCAATGGACTCCAGCTGTGTCCAATCGGATCTCCCAGCACCCCAAAGACGGCAGTCGCTTCGTTGATCTGATCGAAACGGTAGAGTTTTTTCATTTCGTCAAACGGCAACTGACCGGGAGCCATGACCCGTTCTTTACTGAAGGTGCAGTAAGTGAACGGAGCCCCAAACTTTCCACACAGAATTCGGCTGACAAGACCGTATTCCCCCATGCAGAAAGCAACTGTCGGCACCTTGGAGTTCTTCACCAGATTCAACAATCGGACATTGTCGATCGGGGAATTTGCCATCGTCACGACTTTGACGACGTCGGCATCGAGTTTGGAAAGCCGTTCGTGGATTTCCTCCAGATCGTCTGGAGTTTCCTGCATGTTATGGTAACTGATGATCCGTTTCGTCTTGCCGTAACGGCGGATTTTCGACGCCAGTTCTTCTTCCAGATCGACATACTCGACACCGGCGGCAATCGCTTCCCGCAGCAGCGTCTGACGGACTTCTTCACTCCCACTGAAACGTCCTCCGTCAGCCGGAAGGCGAATGGTGACCACGGTTGCCGTCGGACGATTTCTCAACAGTTCTCCCACCCGGGGAGTTCTGGAGATCCAGTCCAGGCGGAGTTCAACGAGTTCCGCTCCCCGTTGAGCCAGATTGGCATGCTCGGTCATGATCTGTCGATGGCGGGTCCGTCCAAGAGTCACACAGATCATAGAAACACTCGCAAACCGGTCGGCATCGTCCGTCCACAGGGAACGGTGATTGAGGAAATCAAAAGAAGGTCATTGCAATTTACTGAGCAGCAATGACTCGATTCTATCGACTCGGTCTCATCTTTCGAGGGAGAACCTCGCTGGAACTACGTCATTTTGTGAACAGGCGCTTCCAGTAACTGTCGGATTCATTCTTTGCTGGTGGATGTGCCGGTTCCGGATGGAGGGCTGGAGGGCTGATCGAAGGAATCGTTTTACTATTCGAGAGCCGTTTGATCTGCAGTTCCAGATTATTTTTCATCTGGTTGAGTCGGGCTCGTTCCCGGGTCAGATCGGCCCGTTCCAATGAATGTGAAATTTCCGCCAGTCGCAACTGTTCCTGCAACATGGAATCAAGATGCTGCAATCGCTGCTGGTATTGGTCTGGCGTATTTTGAAGCTGGTCCCAATTGGCCGGAAACCACCTTGTCCGCTGTATCTGCCGCAAACGTTCTGTCATGGACCGGATGTACTGGTCCCGATTTTCGACTGCGGCAAACAGAGCGGTCGCATCGTCGGTGGGAGCAATGGGGCGAGGAGGGGGAGGAAGTTCTGTGTCGCAATAGTCGTCGAGAGTGTTCTCCTGGGAAGTTTGCCCGGATGTCGGAAGCTCTTTTGATTCCTCGACAAAAATCGAATCCGACCGCCCCTGCATGAGCCGCGATTTCGCTTCCTCCCAGAATTGGGTGTTCGACTGAGGAGGAGACGATGTCGCCGCAATGATCCCGGATGGAGGCTGCTGTTGCACCCAATCCAGCAGATGGGACAGGCCTTCCTCAAGACGGTCCATACGTTCAATCGGGCGGAGTTCATCCCATTCATCAAGGACGGCCGTGAGTCGATGATTCAGATCCCGCCCGTCTTGATGAGAGACGGATTCGACAGAGGATGGAATCGATTGCCGCTCGGCACCTGCCCGGCGCAATCGATCGAGTCGTTCCACCGCCAGTTCAAGCTGGCTGGTCAAAACCGTGATCAACTCGTCCTTTTCGGCAAGTTGATCTTCAATTTCCGAGGATGCAGACGGTTTCGAACGGGACGACATGACAGACACAAAGCTCAGACAGATTTGAACGATTCAGATCCGATCAGACGAATAGGGATTCTCCAGATGGCTCTTTTCCAAGACAGAAGGCGCTCCTCAAGACCAGTTCGTGATCTACTGTAACTCTACGCCAAAATTCTGGGGACGCATCGGATGATTTGAGATGTTATTCGACGAATTCACAGAAGGAGACGATTGCAACAAAAATACGCCAGATGGAATAATTCACGCAGAGAGATTTGAGTAGTTATAGCGATTCTGGCGATTCTTCAGACCTGTTGGAATGCAGCAGTTCATTTAGCACTCTTTGCAGGACAAACCGAGCGGCTTCCACCCGACGATACTCTCGCAGCAAGACACCGTCAGGGGGGATCGCGGAGACCATCCGTTTTTCAATCTCGGGTGCAGGGGAGCCGCGGGACCAGACCCCGATATAAATCACACCATCCAGTTCCGGGGGGGCATTGGGGCCCAGGTGTCCGGTGATTGATGCAGCGAGATCCGCCTCTGACGTGTGATCGAGCACGCCGCGACACATCTGATCGGCCACGATGGAACTGACCGGCCCGATCGTGGGATTCGCCAGAATCTCCCGGGAAACGTCAATCCATTCCGCTTTGGTTTCATTGCGATACGTGACAGCAGAACCACAGAAGACCTCGGACACCCCGGAGATTTGTGCCAGGGTCGAGGCCAGCAGTCCCCCTGTGCAACTCTCGGCCAGCACCAGGCGACGCTTCTGATCACGCAAGGCGGCAACGACTTCCAGAGCCAGACGGTTCAGAGAAGAATTCAGTTCAGTCATGACGACAGTATTAGTGAACTCGTAACCAATCAGAAGCACGTCAGGAAACGCTCTATGAAACGATCCGGAAAGTCCGACGACGCACAACATGCAGTATGCAGGCGGTGCAATGAACACTCGATATCGCTGTGACACCGACATTTCCGGATAGACTCTATGAATGCCGTCGACGCAGAGCGAGGGGTTTGCTCAGGATTTCATTCATGATGACGGCATCACGAACCCGGGAAGGAGATCGCATGTTGCGAGCCATGTTGAAAGCGGCGCTTTGTTTCTGCCCCAGTGTTTCCGCATCACGATCATGCACAGAGGTTTGCGACAGGTGGGCACCAAAGACCGATTGCAATTCGCCGACGCGACTTCCTGCCAGCAGGTTCTGATCATTGGAACCGACGTTCCTCAGTTGACCGATCGAACTGCCCGGAGCCTGAGAAGGGGCCTGCTTTTGCATCTGGCGACCGGAAATTCGATCTCCTGGTTTCCCTTCAGATGATCCTCGTTTTGAACCGCCGGAACCTCGATTCCCCTGAGAAGAGGACTGCTTACTGGAATTTCCTTTGCCACGTTGAAAATCCGGTGAGCCTTTCACCTGTGATTCCCAGACTTCCTGCCGGTTACGGCGTTGTGGCGGGGGAGGAGATGCTCGTCTCTGCTGGGGGGGTTGTTGCCTTCGGGGAGCTTCCACAACAACGATATCATCATCACGATTTCGTCTTTTTTCCTGCTCTTGCGAGGTATTGTCCACCAGTTCCCGAGCCTGTTGAAGAAAGCGATCAATCTCGTTCTGAACCGGCTTTCCTTGTCCGCCATTCTGAGGATGTTTACGCTGTTGCGCCGGGCGCCCACCCTGTCCTGGAGGTTTGGGGCTCAGGAAATTGATCAGCCAGCTGACAAAGGCAATCAGAAAGAAAATCAGAAAACCGATACCATCAGCGGCAGCGAGCAGTCCAGAGAAGTCCATCAGGCTAGTCATATCTGGATTCACGATCATCAAGGAATCAGGGTTCGGACAAAAATGAGATGCGGATGCCTGAACGTTGGTTCAAAGCATCTTGTATTATAACGTCTTAGCCCCCTCGGCATGGTGAAGAATATTTATTCCGATGGAATTTAGAGCCGCGAACAAAACCTCTCAAACGATGAAGATTTCCTTTCCGCGAGCGGATCGGGGTCAGTTTTGTTAAGGGGTCTTAGTGCCAGGAACTGACTAATTCCGTTTGGCTCCGCCGGGAGTCACTTCGTCGCCGACACCGGCAATTGCTGATCTCATGGACGTGTCTGCCTGAACGTTTTTCAATTCATAGTAATCGAACAGCCCCAGTTTCTGATCACGGAACGCTTTGGCGATTGCCATCGGAACTTCTGCTTCCGATAGAACGACTGCCGCCCGGTTTTCTGTCGTAAGGGCGACCATTTCCTGCTCTTTCGCGGCGGCGGCGGCACGGCGCTGTTCCGCACGAGCCTGTGCCACCCGCATGTCCGCTTCTGCCTGATCTGCCTGAAGTCGGGCGCCGATATTGTCTCCGACGGAAATGTCCGCAATATCAATGGACACGATTTCAAACGCCGTTTGTGCTTCGAGTCCCTGGTTCAGTACGGTTTGAGAAATTCGGTCAGGATGTTCGAGAACCGTTTTGTAAGACGAAGTCGAACCGATTGCTTGAACGATCCCCTGTCCGACACGGGCGATCACCGTTTCTTCGGTGGCTCCCCCAACCAGTTGCTGAATGTTTGTACGTACCGTCACGCGAGCCCGTGCTTTGAGCTGCACGCCATCTGCAGCCACGGCATCCAGTGTCCCTACCGATTTCTTGGGATCCGGACAGTCAATCACCTTCGGGTAAACACTCGTTCGAACCGCATCCAGAACGTCTCGACCAGCCAGATCGATCGCCTGGGCAACCTGCCAGTCCATGTCAATTCCGGCCCGATGAGCAGCCACAAGCGCCCGAATCACGTTAGTGACATTACCGCCGGCCAGATAATGGGCTTCGAGTGCTCTTGTGGTGATCGGGTAGCTTTCGGTCAGTCCGGCCTGGACCGACATGATCCGACTGCGAACGATGATGGATGGATTCACTTTCCGAATCGACATCATGATCAGATTGAGCATCGAGATACCGGAACGGGTCATCCAGCATTGGATGTACAATCCGATATACTTGGCACAGACCGCCAGAATGATCAGGATGACCACAATGGCAACGCCGAAAACGAAAATCCAGAAGTTACTCCCCATTGGTCCCTCTATCCTGCCTGAGTTTCAATCTGGAATCAGTCGTATCCCGTTGGTTGCGTCACGATATCACAGAATCAGAATGTTCCATGGGCGAAAAGCCTGACTCTGATTGCCTGCAGACCCACTCATGTGCCTGCACATAGGTGAGCAACCCAATTTAATGTGTACTTGCGCACAGGCAACAAGTCAAGTCTGTCATCACCAAGCCTGTCATCACATTGTCCAGCACTCAGAAGCAATCAATGGGCAGCGAGCGTATCCGGTGCGCGGGCGTATCGGACTCACAAGAATCGCAAGAATGGCAAACGGAAACATACGGAGTCGCAGTTTGGGGCTGGAAGATGTCAGGAGGCTGTCCAGAAGATGCGGCGAATGATGCGGGCAACCAGGCAGGTATCGGTCGTCGTGATTTCAGAACAGATCGGCTTCCCGACTGGCAACAATTCTCACAACTCTTATGATGCACGTTTGATGCGAGTGTTGCGTCAGCTTTGACTTGAGGGGTGAAGTTACGGGTTGCAGGCATGGCAACCCGGGCATGGCAACCACTGTGCATAGCAACGACTGTGCGGGAGGTGCCTGATCATCCATCAAAACAAGGCGATGACACCACGAGTGTCTGCGTTGAATCCCGCCCCGGGATGAAAACCGGAATCAACTCCCTGTTAGATACCATGAGGCTCACATGAGTTCACGCCTGCTTTCTCTCACCCTCGCGGTGGCCTTTCTGCTCCCAGTCACTCTGCTTTCAATTTCGAAAGCAGATGCTGCGGATAAGAAAACCCGAATTTTGTTCGTCACGCAAAGCAAAGGATTCGTGCACAGTTCTGTGAAGCGGAGCGATTCTCTCTCGGTCGCGGAAATTGCGTTGACCCAACTTGGAGAGACCTCCGGCGAATTCGAAGTGGACTGCACTCAGGACTGCGAAGCCGACTTCACAAAAGAAAACCTGCAGAAGTACGACATTGTCGCCTTCTACACGACGGGTGCCTTGCCGATTTCTCCGGAGAATCTGGACTATTTCTTCAAAGACTGGCTGAAACAAAAAGGACACGGGGTTCTTGGTTTCCACTCTGCAATGGATACGTTCAAAGACTATGAACCGTACTGGGACATGATCGGCGGAACGTTCCTCAGTCATCCATGGGGATCTGGCACTCAGGTCACGATCACCAATCATGAACCGGAAAATCCACTGACAAAGTCTTTCGGCAAGGAATTCACGCTGAAAGAAGAGATCTACATGTACAATCACTGGCAGCCGAAAAAGGTTCACCTGCTGATGAGCCTGGATTACGCAAAAAGCCCGGTCAATGCGGCGGTGACCGTTCAGAACGGTTACCATGTACCTGTCTGCTGGATCAAGAACTACGGAGAGGGCCGGGTTTACTGCAATAACCTTGGTCATAACGAGAAGACCTGGACCGATAAAGCGTATCACGATTCCATCGTCGCGGCCGTGAAGTGGATCCGCGGAGACTTTGATGTCGACGCCACTCCGAATCCGGAAGTCTCCGCCGAACAGGAAGCCAAAGCTCAGGCCGATTTCAAAGCCGGAAACTTCAAGGCCAAATAATCAGGTTTGCCGCAGGACTGGCGAAGGTTTGCCAGTCCTGCATTTCTTGAAAGTGGAACTAAATTCGAATTTCCTGCTTTGAATTTCCAGACTTTGCGGTCCCCTGGCAGCCAGCGTTTCCGGTTTATCCATGACCGAACGTCAACCGAACGAAACCGAGCAACCACAGTGTCCAAGACCATCGTGTCTCATTCGACTCCACGAATCGCGGTGTATGCGGGAAGTTTTGACCCATTGACGCTGGGGCACGAAGACATCGCCCGACGGGGAGCCAGTCTGTTCGATGAACTGATCGTGGCGATCGGGATCAATCCTGACAAAAATCCATTGTTCAATGCCCACGAACGGGTCGAAATGGCCCGGGACATTTTCTCCGATGTTCCCAACATTCGTGCGGAGAGTTTCACCGGACTGACGGTTGATTTCGCGCGGTCGGTGAACGCGAGTGTCATGTTAAGGGGAGTGAGGACTGTTTCGGATATCGAATCAGAATTCACGATGGCTCTGGCCAATCGGATGATGGCTCCCGATCTGGAAACTGTCTTTCTGATGGCCTCCGAGCAGTTTTCCCATATCTCCAGCACGTTGATCAAACAGGTGGCGATGATGGGGCGGGACACCAGTCCTCAGCAATTGCTGAAGTTCATCCCGGAGCAGGTGGTCTCGGCCCTTCTTGCGAAGGTCAGGGAACAAAAAGAGGCTTGAGTTCGACGTTTGAGTGCAGTGTCAGAATTGAGTGCAGTGTCAGAATCGGAATCGTTCCCCCTGATGCATTGTTTTTAGTGCCGCGAACAAAACCTCACTGAACAGTGAAAATTCCCTTTCCACGAGCGGATCGGGGTGAGTTTTGTTAGGGGGTCTTACTTTTGATATAAGGAATTGCTGTAATGGATTTCACCCTGATGACAACGTCCCGCGTGCTCCATGTTCTGGGAGCAATCGTGTTGTTCGGGGGAGCGGTCTTTATTCGTTACCTGTTGATGCCGGCAGCAGAAACGTTGCCGGAGGAGCAGCACGAACAACTGAAAGAACGCATCGCCAAAAAGTGGCGGCAGATCGTGGGAATCATCAGCGGTGTTCTGATTCTCACCGGGTTTTACAACTTCATTGTTGTGGCGGTTCCCGTACATAGAGGGGATTCCCTGTATCACGCGCTGATGGGAATCAAAATCGTTCTGGCGTTTGTCGTCTTCTTTTATGCCTCCGCACTGGCGGGACGGGCCAAAGCCTTTGCCGGGATTCGGAAAAACGCCAAATTCTGGATGACGATGAACGTGATTGCGGCCACCGTGATTGTCGGAATTGCGGGATTTCTGAAGGTCCGAGGTGCCCCTGTCGTTCAGATCACAGAAGAAACTCAGGTGATCGAAACGGTTGAGCCACAAGGAACTGCATCTCCGGCATTACCAGCGGATGTCATCCCATCGGCCGCCAACGAGGAATGACAAGCCGATCAAAATCGAAAATTTGGAGGAACTTGAGCGGTCCGTTCGGTGATGGGCGGTGTTTCACGGCAAGTAACGGTATGAACACAACACGACTCTGTTTTTTGTGATCATGCTGTTCTGTTTTTCCGGGAACAGATTTCACGATCGGTGGATCCGTTCGTTTCCTCCAGTACGGAAGTCGGGATTTGCTCCCTCCCCATTTCGAAATCGACACCATCGAACGCTTTGGCTCCGAGGGGATCCCGGAGACCGAACAACGAGGTGTTTCTGATCCGGTTGTTCATGTTGTTCTTGCCGGAACGTGGAGCGCACAACGACCACCTCCCGGTTCATCTTTGGAAGCCTCTTCAGAGGACGAGCTTCGACTTCATCCCGGAGATTTGCTTTTCAGTTCGTCGCCGACTCAGCTGCGTCCAGTGGAAGCCGCGACTCGCATGGATCATTCCATTTTACGGCTGCGCGGCCGATGGACTGCACCAGAAGGTTCCGACTCCCCAACGAAATCGCCTCTTTTTGTCCATGTTCGAGGCACTTTTTCTCTGGTAGGAACATCAGTTCAGACTCAGGACCCATTACGCCTGCTCGCCGGATTACTGATCTCCGCAGTTTTGGCGAACCAATTGAATCTCGCCGGTTCTGGAATGGTGTCCGGTGTCGAGCCTGAAGTGGCACAGGCGATTCTGGCCATGGAACGGGCTCCCGGTGAACCATGGACGATTCAGCGTCTTGCGAGTGAAGCCGGGATTTCGCGATCGACACTTGCTCAGAAGTTTAAAGAGCAGACAGGGCAGACTCCCAATGATTATCTGCTGAATATTCGGATGCGACTGGCGGAAGAGATGTTGCGAGGACGAGCCCAGCACCTGAAAGAAATTGCCCGACGCGCCGGATATCAATCGGTTTCTGCGTTCAGCACCGCTTTCAAACGCTGGTCCGGCTCCCCTCCCAGTGTTCACCGCCGCCGACCACTCTCATAGCCTCCATTTCAAAATGAGTGCCCCGTCGTCCGAGCCGAGATCCCGTCAGAAATCAGACGGTCCATCGCCAGAAATGGATTTGGCCCCTTTGACAAAACTTGCTCCGCTCCACTCCGCTGGCGGAAAGGGAATTCTCATCGTATGAGATGTTTTGATCGCGGCTCTTAAAAATTTCAGGGTCAGATTTCATAACTCAATATAGCATCGCCTCCAGCTTCCGGGCATAATCATCTTAAATGTATCAATTCAATTCTTATTGATATCACATGTGATGGTGACGAAGAGACGGAGAATGATGGTTTTATTCAGATCCTTCAGAACTCAGAACATAGTCGGTCTCTCTCTTCAAGCATCATGCGGTCGTCTTTCCGGTTCTTAATTCAGGGCTGTCCTATGACCACAGAAAATGCCGAATCTCAGAAGAAAAGTCCCATTCTTGGGGACTTTCAAATCAAAAAACAACTGGGCAAAGGAGGAATGGGAGTTGTTTATCTTGCCCATCAGGTGAGCCTTGATCGGGATTGTGCATTGAAGGTGATGGCCAAGGAACTGGCGACGAAGCCCGGCTTTGTTGAACGATTTGTACGCGAAGCACGATCAATGGCAAAAATCCACCACCCCAGCGTGGTCAGTTGTTATGCGGTCGGTGAAGATAAGGGGTTGCATTATGTCGCTATGGAACTGATCGACGGAAAGAGTCTTCAGGACTGGCTGAAGTTAAAGACGAAATTGAGCGTGCCAGACGCCGTACTGGTGACCATCATTATCGGTGAGGCTCTGCATTACGCACATGAATTGAACATGATTCACCGGGACGTCAAACCGGATAACATTCTGGTCACGAAGAAAGGAGAGGTGAAACTTTCCGATCTCGGTCTGGCCAAGGCGGTCGACGAAACGGATATGTCTCTGACGCAATCCGGCACCGGATTGGGAACGCCTCATTATATGGCGCCAGAGCAGGCCCGTAATGCAAAACATGTCGACCGTCGTTGCGACGTGTATGCGCTGGGATGCACTCTGTATCACTTTCTCACGGGAAAAACCCCATTTTCCGGTGAATCACTGGTCGAACTGATTACGAATAAGGAGAAAGGAAAGTTCACTCCGGCACATCGAGTGAATTCTGACGTTTCCGAACGTCTGTCGTTAATGATTGATAAAGCCATGGCACAGGACCTTCGCAACCGCTACCAGACTTGTGAAGAGCTTGTCCGTGACCTTGAAGGACTCGGTCTGGCAGGAGACTCGCTGAGTTTCATTGAAGAGAATCAAAGAACTGCGGCCCGTCGAAGGATCACTCCGACCTCGACTACGGTGAATGCACTGCAAAAAACCGTGACGATGCCGGCGAACAATCCATACAACGAACCGACGGCTCGTCCCGACAGCCAGTGGTTCCTGCGCTATGAAGAGTCCGGGAGAATCAAGGTGGAACGTCTGTCAGCCGCTCAAATTCTGGCCGGACTGAAAGCAGATAAGTTTAACGACAAGGTGCAGGCCAGCATGCAGGCGGCGGGGCCGTTTCTTCCGCTGGTGCAGATTCCCGTGTTCGAACGGGAGATGAGAAAATTGCTGGTGCGTCTGAAGACGAATACGCACAACGCAAACCTGTCCAATGAATACAAGAAACTGGCCAAGCAATACGAACGGCTTTCTGTCTGGCGAAAACTGAGGAAAGCCGTTGATGACACCTTGGGACTTGTGGGGGTCTTGATCTGGATTGGCGTGCTGATTGCCATCGGAGCGGCCGTTTATTTCTTTGTCCCTGCGGTCTGGCAAATGATTGCAGACTGGCTGGGACTGTCAACACGCACCCCATAATTTCGATCAGACTTGCAATCAATGGTCAAGCACCAGTGGAGAAAGAATTCAATTCGAAATTCGAGAGCAGGTTGCTCTAAGAAACTATCCGGAAAGTCCGGCAACGCACAGCATGTTGTCTGTGAGTGATGCAATGAGCACTCGATATCGCCTTGACACCGACATTTCCGAATAGACTCTAACTGCTCCAGAACAAATCCCAGGATCGACTGGTTAATGATACGGACCGATTTATAGGAGGTCAGCTGGCAACCGGATTTCTGATCGCGTCCATTGATGCAGCAGAGACTGGGATGCTGTCCGGAATTACCGAGCCAGAGGAGATTTCCACAATATCCACAAACGGGACGCACCAGAAGGGTTGGAGACAATCCTGCTCGTTGCCCCGTGCGGCTGCCGTTGGCTTTAAAGGCGTGATGCTGTTCTTCCAGTCGTTGCTGGGCGCGGTCGAACAACTCTTGTGAAACAATCGCCAGATGTGGAACCTCGCGCCGTTGCCATTCCGCAGTGGGACGCGTGTGGGTCACTCCTCCTCCCGTCGCTGGGTCAATCTTTCGATAGACTTTGTTCTGGTGCTCAAACCCGGCATATGTTTCGCACCGTAAAAGTTGGCGGATCCGACCGCTGTCCCAACTTGCCTTTCCACCCACCCTTTCACGGTTTAGGAGATGAGCAATCCGTTTTCTGGACCACAGTTTTTCAACATAGAGTTCAAAGCATTTGACGATCCAGGGAGCCCATTCGGGATCGATTTCCCGAGTTTGTAATGGAACTCCTTTACTGCCGATCACCGATTGTCGATCCTTTCCCACCATCGGAATCAGACGGTAACCAATCGCCGCAGGGCGGACATTTTTCCCTTGCTCGAAAGCATCACGCATCCCCCGATGGACCTTCTCTCGCAATTGATCGATGAATAACTCGTGCAACATCGCGAAAATGGTCAGCATGACTTTGGATTGTGGGTTGTCACTGTCGAATCCATCCGTCACGCCGATCATCCGTTTGTGTTCCGAACTCACCAGCTTTCCGAGGATCAGGGCCTCAACATGGTCACGGCTGGCACGTCCCAGTTCATCGATATAGAAATGAGTCAGTTCCTTTCCTGCCCCTGCGATCAGCGTTTTGATCATTTGGTATCCGCGCCGGGCGGCAATTGTTCCCGTGACAGCGGCATCGGCCAGGACGAATTCCCAGGGGATGAAGACTTTGTCCTGTTGGGCTCGTTCCAGGATGTTTCGTAACTGTTGAGCGAGTGAACGCGGATTCGAGTTGTCACACGAGTACCGGACGTAAGCTTTCCCCAGTCTGGGGACATGCGAATAGTTTTGAAGGTTGGCTTCCCAATCCCAGGCATCCTGATCCAGGAAGCTCGTTTTGAAACTCTGGATCATTCTCTCAATCTGATCCTGACGCTTGCTTTCGTTTGAGAGGGAAGGACAATACTGCTGCCAGAATCGGGACTGGAGATCAAGATAGATCTGGGCCAGATCGCGAAGTGCTTCATCGTCAGGCAAACCTCGAGAGGGGCTGGGCCGTCTCGTTCGGCGACGTCGGGCCGACGAATGCGGTTGATCCCGTCGATTCGGTCCTGGTGGAATCGGAAAGAAAGGTGTCCCGGAATTGTCCCTGTTGGTTACCTTCACAACGGGAATTGATGCGAAAGAATCGGAAACAACCAGAAGATGTAACCTGTTGACACCAAACGGATATTGACGTAAGTTCTCATTTGAAAAAACTTGCAAAACCGAGGAGGCAAGACTCCCCGTCTCCGGCAATGACAGCGTGGTTTCCATTGCATTTGGCCTGCCGGCGGCCAAAAGAGAAACCGCACGGCCAGTCCAAGTGGAGCCTTTCTCGGAGAGAGCACCCGTGATCACAGCGAAAGCAGCAGCGGTCCAAAGCGACCGGAGGAAGCGGAGGAGAGGGGGCGCCCGGCACCTCAGCGGACCTTGACGCCGTGATACCATCCCCTGAGCCGACGGAGGGATACCCTCTCTTCTGATCGATCTGTGGTTTTCAAACGACCGTCAACCGTTGGGAATTCCGTGTTCCAGAGCCGGAGCAAACCTGCTGCAATCAGCTCGCAACGACATGCCGACCGATGTCTTGAATGGCGGGATGAAATAGCACGGATCGGGGCTTAACGCTTCGTGTATTGTTCGGGTTCTCTAGGATTCACCACTCTCAGGAAACGATTGATCGTGGAGGAACCGGCGGGAATCCTGGGACGGGCAAAGGCATCGAAGGCATGAGTGTGACCGCCATTTTCATGCCCGGCATGATCGTCAATTGCCGACATGGAAGGTGGAATGTACTGTCTCGATAAAATTGTAGCGATGACTACAAATGAAGGGTTCGTTGAGAATCAGATCGAAAAACTCCATTCCGGTTCGATCAGACTTCTGCTCCCCCTGACGCCGGAGCAATCTCGCTGTCGTTCATGATTTGCGGCCTGCCGAGTCGCAGGAGGAAGGAGAGGAGAACACGCCAGAGGACAACATCTCTCCCGGTTGTGAACGGCCCCGGCCACCAATGAGGCACATTGGTGGCCATCAGCCTCCACAGCAGGAGATGCGCGAGAGAGGCGATCGTCAACGCCGCGACTCGTCTCTCTGCTTCCGGCGGAAAAGGGGGCAGGCTCTGAGATAGAGACTCATCAAAGGTCAGCCAGATTCGCTCAAAAACTGACCGCCTCATTTCCGTTGCGGCTGCCCATCGACCACCAGACGATTTTGTCAATCGACTCGTTAATGAAGACGACTCGGCCATCCCCCATGAGGGCATTGACTCCTCCGGCATGGTGGCTGTTGGGACTTCCGAGGAAAACTCCATACCCGTTTAAGCCGGGTTGATGGCAACTGAGTGTGTTGATGGGCATGACGTGGGTGTACATGTTCACAGCCAACGTCCAACCGGAGATCCAGGCTTGCCCTTGCCCCAACGAGTAGGGTTGGTCCGCAGGCAGCGGATGTGTGCCTCCCCCCAGGAATGGTGGGAGTGTCACCTGTCCCGCCAATCGGCAACTGTTTCGATAAGCTTCCAGAGACGACAGGCCGGTCCCTGCACACCAGGCTTGTGTCGACTTGGGATACTGAGCGGAGTTGTTGTTCCAGTCATCTTCGGTGTAGGGCCCCGGCATGGAGAAGATGAGCCGTTCGGTGACCGCCAGGGTGTTTGACAATCCATCGGTGATGTCGCGAATGGAGACTTTCGGCTGTTGCCAACGATTGGGGAAAGCTGGATTCATTGATCCCAGAAACCCATTTTCCGTTGTCAATGCCGAGAATTCGTTATTGGTCGTCATTCCTCTCACGCTTTGCGGCCAACCTCCGTTCGCTGCATAACTTCCCGGCGCGGGATTGCCGCTTCCCAAGATGGGAAGAGATGCACCGGGATCTGACGGACAAAGATAGGCCGTCACTTTTCGGGCTGCTGCCGAAGAGTTGGGATGCGATGCGGAAATGGAAATCTTTCCACTGATATTCGAATGTGCATTGGCTGGAACGTAGTCCGTATCGGTGTATTGCCCTTGGTCACAATGATCCATCATTCCCAGATTGAAGTTGATGGAGTAATAGAGATTCGTTTCCTCCATTTGAGGAAGAATCAGGGCCAGCCAGCTATAGAACCCGTTTCCGCAGCCTGATCCTTGTGGCTTGCTCATCGTCGTGCTCATGGGAAAGACGCTATGGGCATCGTGGTAATTATGAAGTGCCAGTCCGATCTGCTTGAGATTGTTTCGGCATTGAGTCCGTCGAGCCGCCTCCCGGGCTTGCTGGACTGCCGGTAATAACAATGCAACGAGAATCGCGATGACCGCGATCACGATCAGTAATTCGATCAAAGTGAAACCGGGGCGATGGAGTGGCCCCGCAGCATGGCGTTTGGTTCTCATAGAAAGTTTCCTGGCAGGTCAACTTCAGGCAAGGTGCCAGGCAGATGAGAGAGTCACATCCAATCATCGGCCCGCACGAGATGGCATGCGAAGGGGCTCGATATCACGGCAAACCCCTTCACTTCGTGGTTTCTGATTTTATAAATACAAAATGCATATGCAATAGAAATGCATATTGTAAGTTGTCAGTTTCGTAGAAACTTGAAAGACGAGATCAATCGGAAATTCGAAGACATTTCCCCAATTCCTCACGCGGAAAGCCGAGATGGACTTTCTTCTTTCGCTGTTGTTCGCGCTTTCCTGCCTGAAACTCTCTCGGTCAGGAACAACAGAGCCGCGAGGATCAGGCACCAGAGAGTCGCGTCTCCCCCGGTTGTGGATGGTCCCGGCCACCAGCGATGCAGGTGAATCGCGGTCATTCGCCAGAGGAGAAGTGTCACGAGAGACGCCAGCAACAGGCTTCCCATGAGTTGCGCCGTCACCGAAATGCGGAATTCGGGACCGATCGCTTTCCAGACCAACTGGAACAGGAGCAGCAACAGGGTCGTCGCGAGGGTCGCCTGCCAGCCGAAGGCCGTTCCGGTGATCGCGAACGCTACGATGATGAAGGTGGGCAGGAATGGATCGAACTGGCGAAATCTCCACCAGACCAGACTTCCCAGGAGTCCGCCCGCCAGGGTTCCCGTCAAGGCTGTGATAATCCCTTCAATTCTCGTTGGACTCCAACTCCTGTCGCCGCCGGGCCACACTGGAACGAGCTGCAACCCTGGCCAGAGAAGAACGGCCAGAAGTGCCAGCAACAGCATCCGTGCGGCCGATCGGAGGGGAACTGTGTTCCCGTCATACGCAATCAGGAACCAGGTCCAGAGCACGCAGAGCAGAAAGCAATGATACAGGTAATAGGCGATCAGATCCCACTTGGTATAGAAGATCACCCAGACCACGCCGGTGTAGTGATTCGGCTCCCGGACGGGAAGATTTGCTCCGCCGGAGATGAGTTCGACGTGATACAGCAGCAGGAACAGGCTGCCAGTGAGGAACTCCACAATCGGATACCGTGCGGAGATCGGAGACTGGCAATGCCGGCAACGGCCATTGAGCAGCAGCCAGCCCAGGACCGGAATGTTATCCCGAGTTTCGATGCGGTGGTCACACTGGGGACAACTCGACGGTTTCCCAATGAGCGATTCCCGTCGCGGCAGGCGATAAACGACGACATTCAAATAGCTGCCGATGATCGCCCCCAGAGTGAAGAACCAGCCCGCCACAACGAATGCCGTCGTGCGTATCCGAACCTGTTCGGCGAATGTCAGTTCTTCCAGGACGCTGGATCGAGTCTTCGGGGGATTGATGGATTCCCACAAGGACGACACGGCAGGAATGAGAACCAGATAGATCCCCACTACGAGAAACAAAGACCAAAGAGTGATCCGTTTCCAGTTCCAATGCTGAAGCGCCTCTCCATTCCATTGAGGAGACAATAGTTTCCAGAGATCGCCCAGATCGATCAGAAGCTGCATTCCCAGCAGTAACAGGAACACGCCCGGTGCGGCAGGGCCGTTCGTCAGCCAACGTGGTGTGTTCGACAAATAAGAAGTCATCACCGCGACCGTTCCCGACAGTAACGCCAGCGTCAGCAACGGAGTGATCCGGCTTCGTGATCCCCCTCCGGCGGACCGCATTCCCATCCAGATTCCGGAGATCACCAGGACGAGTCCGATCGGTGCTTGCCCCAGATATGGAACCCAGGCGATTCCTCCCATCAACCCGATGGCTGCCATCAACATCGAAACAAGTTCCCCCAAGGCGGAGGAACGAATGATCGTCTCCGGATGAATGCCACTGCTGATCGCTGATCGAAGATTCCTGTTCACGGCGATTCCATTCAGGTCCGTTCACTGAAAGTGCTCAGTTGTGATTCCCAATCGCTTGTTTCTTCATCCCAGCTTCTGCGGCTGAGGAATCGCCAGCAGGCGGCAATCTGCCCGGCGTCACAGGCGGGACGAGGCCACTCCTTCAGGCATGTTCTCCGGTAATCCACGCCGGAGTGCCGGATGACCCACGTTTCATAGTCCGCGATCCAGTTCAGCATGCGGCGGCAGAGTTGGTGCGCCCGTCTCCATTCGTCGGCCTGGCTTGGCCTGGAGAATGCGGGGAGTTTCTCGGGCCAGTGAATTCCCTGGGCGAGCGACTCCACACAGGCCCACTGCGGCTGAAACTTAAACCGACCGAGGTAGAGCCCCCCCAGCTTCCGTTCCCCATAGAACAGTCCGAATCCCCAGAGGTTGATGTGCCGAGACTCATCGTCATACCGGTAGCAGGTGGACCCGGCCCGCTGAGACGAGTTTCCCCGGTGTCGTTGGAACCCGTGCTCCAGGAGGAGATTTCCGGAGGGAGACTTGATGTCCTGCCCGAAGCACCAGACCTGCTGCGTCAGGAGGCGTTCCGCGAATCGTTGGACCAGGCGGGGATAACACCAGCCGCGAGAGATTTCGGCGGGACTTGTGGCAGTAGACATGATCATGGGGCGTTTCCCGCTGTGTGCTTCGCGTTGTCATGTTCCGACGCGCTGAGCGAGGACGGTGCTGGCATTCTGACCGTCCACAGGTACCAGCCTCCCCAGGCCAGTGCGGCGAAGAGAGGGAGGTCGACGCAGCCGATGATCTTGAGCACCATCCGGTGAGGGATGTATTTCGTGGCTCCGGGGATCGTGAATGATTCAGAAAGGGAGAGTCCACAGAGAACTGCGATCACCGTGGCGGAGAACAACAGGAGGCTGATTCCCGCGATCCACATCTGTCGTGAAATTCCATGCCGCACCAGCCAGATTCCCAGTGGAGCGAGCAGAATGAACCACCCCAGGTGGCAGGCGATCACCGCTTCGAGCGGAGCCGTGCAACCCCAGGGACCGCATAACGCACCGCTCATCGAACTACTGATCTTCGCCAGCGACACCGTGCCGTAGAGCAATCCCAACCATGCGGCAATCCAGAACACGGCCTTGCCGCTCGCCCGCCATTGCAGGAGCGACGTCAGTCCGAGATGAAATTGTTTTGAGACCGGCATGGGATTGAGTTGGCTCGTGTCAGATCAAGTTCATTATTTTTTCATCGTTCCGCAGGCGAACAGTAAGACTTTTGCATGCGCAAACACCCTCATTCGCCTGCACTCGGTCGAGCAGACTGCTCGTCAGCAGACACAGGGTTCTCCGCAGCAGGAGAGATCATCCAGGTACATCCCCCATTGGCGATAGGTTTCGAGTTCTTCTGCCGGGAGCCCGAGACGATCAGCAATCGCCTTCGCGACGACGGCGAACCGTTGTCGGAACTTGTAAATGAAGCAGAAAATTTGATCGTCATGCCGGACCATCGGTCCACAAAAGAACAGGCCGGGGATCGTTGTGGATTCATCCTCGTCGCTCAGTAGTGGGCAGCCGTCTTTGCGTGATTCGAACAGATCTGAGATCAGCAGATGGCTCCCCTGAAATCCGGTGGCCAAAATCGGCGGGCCGGGAGAAAACCAGGACGGTTTCCCGCGCACCCGAACCTCATAACCATTTCCCTTTTGGGCAACGCGATGGACGTTAGCCTTGCCGATGAGTTCGATCTGCCCCCCGAGTTTCCGCACCGTTTCCAGCCGTTCTTTGGTGTAGGTCGAGATCGAGACGCTGGGATCGGAGTCTTCACTCTCCCACGGAACGCCGCGACTCAAGACGGTCACTTTCTTCTGGAGAGCCCCCAGTTGAATGGCTGCGTCGACTCCGCTTTCGTAGCCCCCAATGACGATGGCTTCGTTATGGGAATAGTCCCGGAATGACGTGAGGGTCGAGGAATGCAGGCACTGTTCCGCCCCGGGAAACGGGGACCGGTTCGGGTACTGAAATTCTCCCGCCGCCCAGACGAGAAATTGGGCGAAAAGATCTCCCTGGCTGGTGGCAATCCGGAATCTTTCATTCTTCGGTTCCACCGCGAGGACATCCGTCCCGGCTTGCACGTTCAGTTCGAAATAGGTGGCGACTGCCCGGAGATAACGAGCATAAGACTGCCCTGACGGGTGTTCCCGTCCCAGCGAATAGGCGGGGGATGTCCCGATGGCGATCGCATTCAGATCGAGCATCCCGACGGAGTTCGTGGGAAAGGACGGAGTGAGAAAGGTCATCTCCTTCGGCCAACGCTCGAAAGAAGCACCGACTCCATGTCGGTCCAGAATGACGACATCGTCAATCCCGGCATGTTTGAGGGCGACGCCGATCCCCACACCGGCCGCCCCGGCCCCAATGACACACACATTGTGGAATTGTTCCGATTTCCGTTGTCGACGAACCATATACAGCCGCTTCAGTCTGCGAGACATGCTCAAAATTGCAGAAAGAGATCCTGCCCTGTTTAAATCACAGTTGAAAACAATAGTGTTATTTGCAATTATACTGCAAATACATTTGTGGGTCAACAATCTCGAAAAAGATGTGATCCAGACGGGTGATGTCGCAGGCGGCATGACTTGAAACCGGTCGCCCGAGTTCTTCCAGCGAAATATTCAGAGCCGCGACCAAAACCTCTTGAACGAAGAGAGTTCCTTTTCCGCGAGCGGATACGGACAAGTTTTGACACGGGTTCTCAGCCAGAGAAAAGACGATGGATCACAAAACAGCCCGCCTTCCCGTGACCGTTCTGTCCGGATTTCTGGGGGCCGGGAACATCTTTGCATTAAATCCCGCTGGAGATTGGGCAGCAGCCTCTTCCCCCGAAGACTGGCCGGATGATCCAGCATTTCGGCCGGAAGTCGAAGAGGTCTGGGAGGAGCCGTGGGGAGACCGTCGCCAGGAATTGGTCATCATCGGGCAGGATCTGCAACGTGATCAGATCATCAAGTCTCTGGATGACTGTTTATTGACGAACGAAGAACTGGCTGCTGGCCCTGCTGTCTGGGATGTCTTTGAAGATCCATTTGATTCCTGGGACGACGAAGCGTGATTCAATCCTCACCAAATCCGATACACCTTCCCATTCTCCGGGAGGCGATGCGTTCCTTCCCATACCGCCGGTCCGATGGGAAGGCATCTCTCAATCTGTCTGAGTTCTGTCATGGCGGCGATGACGCGCTCTTGCCAGGGAGTTCCTGCGTGAAACTGTTGCTGGTGACGGTGCTTTCCGGGTTTCTGGGAGCCGGAAAAACGACGCTCCTCAATCACATCCTCTCCAATCGGGAGGGGATGCGGGTTGCCGTCATCGTCAACGACATGAGCGAGGTCAACATCGACGCCCAACTCATCGCCGGAGGGGACGCGGCACTCCGCCGTTCGGAAGAATCCCTGATTGAGATGACCAACGGCTGCATCTGCTGCACGTTGAGAGAGGATCTCGTCAAAGAAGTAACTCTTCTTGCCCGGCAAGGGAAGTTCGATTACCTGCTGATCGAATCAACCGGGATCTCCGAACCGGCACCGGTCGCGGATACGTTCACGTTCGCGGTCGGTGACGGCCAGTTGCTGAGCGATCTCGCCCGTGTGGACACGCTCGTCACCGTCGTCGATGCCGCCAATTTCCTGCGGGATCTTCGCAGAGGGGAGGATCTCCAAAGCCGGGGCGAAGGCGCGACTACAAATGACGCTCGAACCGTGGCTGACCTACTGATCGACCAGGTGGAATTTGCGGACGTGCTGATCCTCAACAAAACCGATCTTGTCAGTGAAGACGATTTGACCCGCATCGAAGCATTCCTGGATCAGTTGAATCCCTACGCACTGAAGGTTCGGAGTGAACAGGGTCAAGTTCCTCTGGGCACCATTCTCGGAACCGGACGCTTTGATTTTGAGCGAGCAAAATCTTCCAAAGGCTGGCAACTGACGCTCCGCGATGACGGTGCCAGTGAAGTCGAGGAATACGGAGTCAAAAACTTCGTGTACCGAGCCAGACGCCCGTTTCACCCGCAACGGTTCTATCACCGGTTGAACCAGGAGTGGACCGGTGTGCTCCGCTCCAAAGGATTTTTCTGGCTAGCCACCCGACTGGACAAGATGGGGATCTGGTCCCAGGCGGGCTGCGTGGCCCGCCTCGATGTCGGAGGGTTCTGGTGGGCTTCCATTCCTCCTCAAGAATGGCCAGACATTCCAGGCATCCAGGCTGCAATTCAAAAAAACTGGCATCCGGAAGTGGGGGACTGTCGACAGGAACTGGTCTTCATCGGCATCGGGCTGGATGAAACGCACATCCGCTCCACACTGGACGAATGTCTGCTCACCGATCGGGAACTGGCATTAGGACCATCTGTCTGGCAAACCTTTCCCGATCCCTTCCCTCTCTGGAACGTGCAGCGTCCCCCTGCAACGGAACCGGAGGAGACCCATGTCTGAGCATGTCATCCCCAGGACCTATCAGGAATGGAAAGAGTGCATCACGGTCCGTTGCCGGATCCCGTTGACTCACGAATTCATTACCCGCCGCCTGAATGAATTGCGGAATCCCGACGATCCATCCACCCGTGAGTTCGTGCGGAAATACGGGCAGGACTATACGGATCCGGTAATCGGCTGGTTCGCGTCCGCGGAGGGAGAGCTTGTCCGCTAGCGGGGGGGCGAGTTTGGAGTGTACTCTGAAACCCCACAACATCACGATGCAATCTCTGATATTCGACGGATTCTGCCTGGCATTGGTATTGCATCCGGGCGTCGTCCGCGAGCGCTCAGTCCAGCCACCTGTCATGGCTGTCACTCCTCCTTACTTGCTATCCGTCTTCTCATCCCGGAGTTGATCGATTTGCAATTGTGAGCGTTCGATCAAGTCCTGCTTCACCTGTGGCTTCATCGTCGGATCGCTCTTGATCCTCTCGATCTCCTCCAGTCTCTGCTGGATCGCGGCGTCCCTGTCGGCTTTGGACATTCCTTTGCTACCGCAACCTGTGACATTCACCGCCACAATCAGGAGTAAAAGCAACATTGGCCCAATCCGCTGGCAAGCCATGCGTGATAATGAAGAGTTTTCGGAGTTGGAAATCATGATCGATGGTTCGAGGCGGGAGGCGAAATCTACGGGGACATTGGGGACACCAGTTGTAGCAACGATTGTCGTATCAGAATTCGCCGACAACCATTCCATCATTTCTGCTGCCCAATGCCCACCAGGTTCGCAAGTCGATGCTGTCACTCACAAAACGTACAGCACCGTCCCCCAGCAGGACGTTCACTCCGCCGGTGTGTTCGCTGCTCGGAGTCACTCCATTGTCGCCGTCCACATAACCGGGACTCACATAGCTGCTGTTGCCAGCGATATTCCAGGTCGCACCAAACAGGCAGGACCGCGAATTAGGAGGCATCAGGCAAGTGAAAGTCTGGGCGCACGAGGCCGTCGAGTCATACCAGTTTGTTCCGAGATTTGGCGTCGAACTGGGATTGCGCGCTGTCAAGGATCTGCAGAGATCGACACGGGCCGGCATGCTCAGCCCGAGCCCCTCCGCTGCGGTGGCCTGATAAACAGATCGCTTTGCCGGAAAGGTATCCACATCACTGGCCAGGCCGCTGTGCTTCAGGCGTTCCGCATAGACAAGTGTGTTGGACAGCCCATCGGTGACATCTTTAAATCGCAGCTTGCCGCTCCCCGCGACAGGGACGGGCGTCGTGCCGTTCATCGGATTGAGGTTGGTGTAGGTGCTTCCACTCGCTGTCAGATCGGGCACCGGCAATGTTCCATCGGGACCGGTCGAGGTCCGAGGCCACCCAATATTGGAGACATAGGAGTTGTCACCATCCGCGCCCGTATGGACGACAGCGTCCGATGGGCACACGAAGACCGGAATGGACGTTTTGACAATCGCGGCATTCGTTCCGGACCATGGAGCTCTCGCGTAGTCCAATTGATTGGTAATGTTGGCCTGATCCAGGTACGGCAACAGGAAGGCTAATGAACTGTAGTAATTCGGTGTTTGCGCCATGAACAGCGGAAACGTGCCGTGTGTACTCTCGTAGTTGTGAACCGCCAGCCCGATCTGCTTGAGATTGTTCCGACACTGTGTCCGCCGAGCAGCTTCCCGTGCCTGTTGAACCGCAGGTAACAGAAGCGCGATCAGGATGGCAATGATCGCGATCACCACCAGCAGTTCGATCAAGGTAAATCCCAATTGCCTCCGACGCAGAACGTGCATCTCTGTTTCTCTCCGTGCTGAATGGTGTCGAAGGTGTCGAACGCCCGTCGCGGGAACAGGTCGCAAGACGACATGCCGAGTCGACCGCTGTTTCTCAGTGCCTGACGTTGGAATTCGTGCCCATGAGACATTGACTGACTCGCGGAGTCGTTGCGTCCACAACAAGGTGTGTCTGCGAGTTTTTTCGAGTTCTCGGGAAAGCCCCCACTGAAGGAGTTCTCCGTTTCGCAGTCATTGTGCTGAAGAAATATTAATGCATTTTTAATTTACTTGCAATGGATGTGCACATGGGTTATTTTTGCGTTCGTGAATCGGCTCTCCCATTCGCCGAGTTTCAGGTTTGGACTGCGCGCAGGCAGAGAGAAGAGCAAGATGTACCTGACGATTTTGAGGAAAGAACTCCGGCAGTTGATCCGTGACCGCTGGTTGTGCGGAGGACTGGTGTTGTTCGTCGTATTGGTGCTGGCCTCTCTGATGGGCGGAATCGCGACGTATCAGGATGTGGCCGCACGCCAGAAGTCGCTCCAGGATGACGCCCGGCAAGACTGGCTCAGTCAGGATGCCCGAACGGGGCACTCTGCCACGCATCATGGGGTGTTGCTATACAAGGTGTTTTCACCGCTGTTTGCGTTTGACGCCGGTTCTGATCCCGTTCTCGGAACGACTGTGCGTTTGGAATCGCACAATCCATTTCCCATGACGAAACCATTGGCGGTGGGAAGCATCCATCCGCTCAATTTCGACGTCTCCACTCCGGCCCTGCTCCTACAGCTTGTGTTTCCGTTGCTGGTCATTCTGCTGGGGTTTTCCGCCGTGTCTGGCGAACGGGATCAGGGGACGCTACCGTTGGTGCTCAGTTCCGGGGTGACCTGGCGGCGCTGGATGCTCGCGAAGATGGCAGTCTCGCTGACGATCATGTTGGCTGTTCTTCTCGTTCCCCTGGCATGGTTGGCGTTCTGGGGATGCGGCGTTACCACTGAAGCAGGAATCTCGACATCCGATCTGATGAGCCGGGTGGTTCCCTTGGCACTCTGCACGCTGTTGTTTTTGGGGGGATGGAGTTTCGTCTCGCTGGCCGTTTCTTCACGGGCCAGTTCCTCGAAGCTGTCCCTGATCATGCTGCTGGCCCTCTGGGCCGGTTGGAGCATCGTGATTCCCCGGCTTGCCGTGGAGTTCGCCCAGCAAAGGGTTCCCCTGCCGCTCGCTGAGGATCTGAACCGGGAGCGGGAGGAGATGGCCCAGTACGGACACGAAGGGGGATCGGTCTACCACAAACTGCGGGGGGAAGTGAATGAGAAATACATGCAGGAGTATGGCGTCAGCAGTGCGCGGGAGTTGCCGCTCAACATGAATGCTCACTATTTGACAGCCGTGGAGGAGTTCACGGATGAGATCTATGACAAGCAGGCTGCCCAACTCGACCGGCTTTTCGCCGAGCAGGGTCGCTTTGTTGACACCGTATCCTGGGTCTCCCCCTATCTGGCGTTGCGGTCACTCTCCACGGCATTTTCCGGAACGGACCGCGTTCATCACGATGCGTTCTACCAGGCGGGCGAACAGTACCGGCGGATGATGGTGCGGGCGATGAACGATTTCGACGCGATCAATGTCGATCGGAAGAAGCCGGGACCGGAACTCTGGGCCAGCGTTCCTCCCTTTGATTACCGCTTTCCAAAGATCGACATCGAAATGCAACGGCTCTGGGGACCACTGATTGTGCTGCTGGCCTGGTTCCTGGGAACCGGACTCTGGGCCACGCTTGCTCCGCGATCCAGAACGTAGTCAGAACGTCGTTCCGTTTGATGAATTCCGATCCGATCTTTCCAGACATTCCAAGAGACACCGATGCGACTGCTGAGACAGGAATGGCGACTGCTGAGGGCCAACAGGGCCTACTGGATCACGTTGTTGTTATTGGGACTGCTGACGGCACTGGCGTTCCAGATTGGCTGGTCGAGGGCGCAGCGGACGGCGGAACGCGACCAGCGATACCGAGCGGAACAAGCAGAACTGCATCTCCTGGTCAAGGAAGCGGTCCACGACCAAAGCGAGAAAGAAGTGCGGCGGACGATGATGAAAGACCCGCCCGTCGACCTGGAACAACTCTTCAACCGACCGCTCAATGGCATCGAGAAAGGGCGTTTCCGCGTCCTTTGGAACTTTGCAAAGGGCCGTTTCTCGATACCTCATCTTCCCTGGAGAACCTGGAAGTCTCCGTCGTCTCTGGAAGCCCTTTCCGTCGGAGAAAGTGATCATTGGCCAAGTTTCTACGCGATCGGCAAGGAGTGGATGGGGAGGACATTTTCCCCACCCAGTCTCTCCAATCCTTTCCAGGCGATGATCGGCGCGTTGGACCTCTCGACGCTGCTGACGGTCCTGCTGCCACTGTTCGTCATCGTGGTCTTGCACGACTTTGTTTCGGGCGACCGAGAACAGGGGACGTTACGGTTGATTCTGTCGCAGAATGTCTCCTTCCGGAAGCTCATGCTGACGCGGCTGCTGGTGCGCGTGTCCGGGATCATCCTGACCGTCCTGCTGGTGGTCGTGGCGGGTTTAATCCTCACCGGGACCGACCTGTCTGACGAGCACACATTGCGATTGCTGGGAGTCTTTTCCCTCAGCCTGGTTGCCTACACCCTGTTCTGGTCGTCCGTAGCCTGGCTGGTCAATTCGCTCGGCCTGACCTCCGTCACGAATGCGGTTCTCATGACCATGTGCTGGGTCGTTCTGGTGATCGTGCTGCCGCTGGGAGTGTCGCGGGTCGTTGCCGGGCGTCATCCGGTGATTCCGCTCAATACTCTGGCTGCCAAAGAGATCGAGATCAGGGCTTTGATCCGGAAAGCTCGCGAACAACAACAAGCGAATACCCCGCAAAATGAGGAACGGCAAGAGAGACGGAGAAGGACAGAAGAAGAATGGGTGAACTCCTTCATTCAAGATCATTGGATCCCCCAACGGCAGGCAATCACCGCTGAGATCACTCAAGTCTTTCAGAATTACCAGTCCCGCAGCGATGCGCTGGACGCCTGCGGCATCTGGTCTCCCGCCTTCGCCATCAAAAATACCTGTGATCTCCTGTCCGGAAACAGTCTCTCCCAATCGATTGAGTTCTCACGAAAAACGGGCGAGTTTCATGCGGAATTTCTCGCTCACTTTGAGCAACTGCCGCATCGTCAGTCCACCATCACGGTTGAAGATTTCCAGAAGATGCCTGTCTTCCAGCCCGCACCGGCTGACCGGACCATCTCCTGGGAAAAGCTGCGAACCAATGTCATGACACTGGCGATCTGGTCCGCCATTCCGTTTCTCATCGGCTGGATCGGGTTTCGGCCCCGTCTCCTTTGACGCTCCGCCCTTTCTGTTGGAATCGAGAGTCCCCGAACAAAGCGACAGTCCCATGCTCAAAACAATCGATCTGGTCAAGCAATACGGTTCACACACGGCGCTTCAGAGCCTCAACCTGACAGTGGAACAGGGAGAAGTCTTCTGCCTGCTGGGCGCCAACGGAGCCGGGAAATCGACGACGATCAACCTGTTCCTGAACTTTATCGCTCCCACGTCGGGACAGGTGTTCGTCAATGATCTCGACGTCACGAAACATTCGCAGGAAACCAAGCAGTTCCTCGGGTACATCCCCGAGCAGGTGATGCTCTACAAGGATCTGACCGGCCTGGAAAACCTGGACTATTTCGCCAGCCTGAGCTGTCGTCGCAGGCCGCCTCGTGAAGAATTGAAAGAACTTCTCTCCCGTGTCCATCTGGCCGAAGACGCCTGGAATCGTCGGGTCGGTACGTACTCCAAGGGGATGCGGCAGAAAGTGGCCATTGCCATCTCCCTGTCAAAGAACGCCAAGGCATTCCTGCTGGACGAACCGACCTCCGGTCTGGACCCCAAAGCCTCCAATGAATTTTCCGCCCTGGTGAACCAATTGAAAGAAAATCAGATGGCAATCCTGATGGCCACGCACGATCTGTTCCGCGCCAAGGAATCCGGAACGCGGCTGGGGATCATGAAACACGGCCAACTGGTCGAAACCCTCCACGCCGACAGCGTGGGACATGCCGACCTCGAACAACTCTATTTGCGGCACATGCACGATTGAGTTGGGAGCGACAATGAAGGGGCCCCTCAAAGGAGAACGCCACTCATTTGAGTTTTGGGAATCAAGGCATCGTCCGATGAGCGAGTGTCGTTCCCTTGGCCATGGGCAGAAACAGGATTTCCAGATCCGGTCGTTTCCGTCTCATTTCCCCGACGGCACCGGCCGTCACCGCCGTTCCGCGCAAATCCAGGTAAGTCAGGCTCCGGCACTCGACCAGCAGTCGAAGCCCCTGATCCGTCACGCAGGTGCCTCGGAGGTCCAGCCACGTCAGATGGGGAGAGTGAATGCCCCAGTGGAGATGCTCGTCTCGAATCGCCATCCCCACCAGACTCAATTCCTGGAGTTGTCTAAACTGGAAGACCTGCTTCGATTCCTCCGGAGAAAACGCACATCTTTGCAAATCAAGAGCAACGATTCGCGGATTCTGAGCCAGCCGGGAAAAGTGGTCGGCCGACATCGGAACTCCGATCAAACAAATGGATTCGCACCCGTCCAGAAATGCCGTTTCCCCGGCAGCGATTTCGAAGTATCGCACCAGACGCGCTTGGGAGTGTCCAGGGAGATGTTGAGCCAGGCTGATAGGCGCAACCATCCCAGACATCACAAGCGCCAGCAGTCCGATGCCTGCCTGACGAAAACATCGTCGCACCAGTGTACAGTTTTGATAGGAAGTCATTGGTGTTCCTGATTCGGGTTCCTCAGTGTGAGTGACGTTCCGCAACGTCTCCAATATCCTCGAGTCATAATATGCAATACAAATGCATATGAAAAGTAATGTCGATAAGTAAAGTTGCCCACTTCAAGTTGGATTTCGGCCATCCTTATTACACGACCCGGATGTTCAGGTAGCTGGTCGGAAAATCGTTCCTTTCGGAATTTCCCTCTGAGTGGATTGTCAGCCAGTACTCATTCCTACATGGGTACAGCTTGATCCATTTGTGAACCTGGAATACAATTGAAAACAAATTGCATGTGTAGTTACGAGTCTTCTGGCCGTGGAGATGATTCCATTCAGTGATGATCTCCCCTCAAGCGATGAGAGAACGCTCATGGCGAAGCGACGTCACCGCGATGACCTGGCAGAAGGTGATCAGGCGGCAATCCTGTTCTCCGCGTTCTGCCTCATCCAGATTCTGGGATCGTCATCTGTGACGCTGCTCGCGGGAACCAATGCACTTCTACATGATTCGCACTGTTGCCGGTCGATCGTCTTGCCGGTACTGGCCATCCCGGCCTCGGGGATCTCGGTTCTGGTACTCTGGCATGACATTCGGTATGGGGGCTCAAAATCCCTCTTTATCGCTGGAATGATCGGAAGCGTTTGTCTGATTGCGGGCCTTTGGGGAGAACCTCCCGGTCACTCACCTGTCATCCGATTCCTTTCAGATGAGATTTCCTTCAGCCATGTGAGTGGGACGAATGGAGTGCTGTTTGCCCTAGCTTCTCTCGGGTCGGTGCTCCTGATGATCGTTCATATCCGACGTTTACGAGCCTCCATTCGGCTCACTCGCCAACGGCCTACAGGCAGAGTGCGAACGGCTTCCTTCAACAAGAGAAAGTCACATAGCAGGAAGTTGGCAGTCAAGTCGCACGGTTAGGGGAGCCCGGTGGTATGGAATTCAGTCCGGCTTCCTACTGGAAGCGTTCACATGGTGGCCCAGATCCTTTTGCATTGAATCTGTCCTCACTCGAATGTTCGGATGGAGTCGTTTACGAAGAGTCAAAGGTTGAAATGGAGATCCCGCATGGCAGCGCATCGACGAACATCTCATCAAATCAAACAGGCGCGTGACGCCCTGCGAGCCGCCGGTTTGCGAAGTACTCCGGCGCGGATCTTGGTTCTTCTGGAGCTTCAGAAGGCCACCTCTCCGCTCTCCCATGCGGAGCTGGCTGAACGACTGGTTCCGGATGGTTTCGACAAGACCACGATTTTCCGCAATCTCAACGATCTCGCGGTCGCGAATCTGGCGAGACGAACGGAACTGGGAGATCACGTCTGGCGGTTCGAGATGCGAAACCCTGAATCTCACGACAATGGCCATCCCCATTTCGTCTGCGTGGACTGCGGAGGAGTGACCTGTCTGTCGGATGTGGAAGTGACGACCTCCCGGACACAGTCAGGAGAGTTTGGGCGGGTCACTGAGATTCTTCTGAAAGGGCATTGTGCGACCTGCGATGAAGGGGGCAACTGATCGGGATCACCTTTCCGGAAATCCTCATCCGTCAGATGTGAGCAGGCTGGTAGGGAACCGTCCCACCCTGTCGCGGTGAACGTCACAAGGTAGTGGGGTCCGCTGTCCGCTTGAATCAGTGAGATTTTCTCGACCTTCCAGCACGTCACGTCGAATGGCCGTATGCGAAACAGACTTGGATCTGTCGGCATGTCGAGGCTGGTCAGTCTGTGGGGATGATCGGAAGCGGTCGGACCCGAACACGCCCCGGTACGAAGACGACGACGGCACCTTCCCGCAAGTCCTCCTCGATGATCGGGAGGTTGGCGACAAGCAAGGCCACTTGATCCGTCGGACGGCGGGTGGTCGCTCCCCGGAAGAGTATCACCGACGGCTTCGTGTCCGACCGCTTGGCCAGTAACGTACTAAAGTCCGTGTCAGCGGAGATGATCACGCGGTCTTCCGATGCGGCCCGCATCAAAGATGCTGAGGTCATCCGCATCCGCCATGCCATAGTTCCGGACATGCTCGGCATCGTATCCACGTGCGGAGAGTCCCAACGCGACATCCGGCGACAGGGCATTATCCACGAGGAACTTCATGTGTTCACCAACGGAAGTTCTCGTTCGCGGAGTGCTTCCGCAGCGAACACGAGAGCTTCACGGAGGTCGTCCGGTTCAAGATCGGGATATGCTTTCAAGATTTCGTCATTGGTCATTCCGTCTGCGACCATCCCGACGACAGTCGCAACCGGGATGCGTAGTCCACGAATGCACGGCACCCCGCCCATGTGATTCGGATTGACAGTGATTCTGGTCAGTTTCATGTTAGTGCTCCTTCATTCTGGGATCTCTCCTCACCTGTGATGTGGATTTCGGTAGTCAATGGTGCAGGCTGCAATGCTCCTCAATCAACACTACCAGAGATCGCTGGAAAGGAAAACCCGTTGAATCACCGGAGAATGAGGTCATGTTTCCATTTTGATGGAAATCCGCTCCACGATGTTTCGGGTGACTTCCTTCTTCCTGCGGTCATACAGCCTTGTCGTCCGGGGATCGGCATGACCGGCGAGCTGCTGGACCTCCTCCAACGGCACGCCATGACTGAGCAGATCCGTGATCGTTCCCACTCGAAGCGAATGAGATGAGAGACGTTTGGGAAGCTCGGCGTCTTTCATGCGGCGTTTGATCATGCGTGCCGCGTCATGACCGGTGATGGGCCGGTCCGACAGTTGTCTGGTCCTCCCGAGGGCCGAACGGAACAGGGGAGCATCGGAAGCGTTCTCGAACGGGACGCCAGCGGATTGAAGATACTCCAGCAATAATGATTGCAGATCATGTCGGACGGGGATCTCGCGGGACTTGCCTCCCTTCTCCTCGAAACGAAAATAGTATTGATCGCCACCATCATAGAAGTCCCGGCAGCGGGGCTGGGCAACCGCGTTGACGCGGCAGCCCGTGTAGATCATCACGGCGACAATCGACTTGTCCCGCAGGCCGACGAGATGGGTGGTGTCGATCGACCCGAGCAGTTTTCTGGCCTGCTTGACGGTGATCTCCGGTGTCTTGCCTTCGACCACCTCATACCGCTCTCCACGCACGGACGCCGCCGGATTAAAAATCACCGCATGGCGGAGGACCATCCGGTCGAAGAAGTGCCGCAGGGCCGCCAGGACGACTTTTTTGCTCCCGGTGGCCAGTTTGAGGGAATCGAGATAGTTGCCGACATCGGCCGGGGAAATGGTCGTCAGTTTGAGATCCCTGGACTCGCACCACGCCAGGAACTGTTTCACGGCATGTCGATAGGATCGGCGAGTGTGCGGATTCCGAATCTGACCGACAAAGAATTCCTCCCAGGCGAAGCGGGCCGCGTGACCAGCCTCCAGCACAATGGTGGGAATCTCCCGTGCAGTGGAGAGTTCCCCCTGAGAGCCAGAACGTGGGGCGGGGGAGTTTGTATTCCACGCCGGTTAATTCATCAGGGATTTCCGACTGGCCCAGTCAAAATAAGCGAGTCGGTGAGGGGGGTCCCAGACGGTGCAGGCCCGCTGCGCGTCGAACGCTCCGCATTGCCACTGGCAACTGGGATTCCAGGAAGACAGCAGAAACTGAGTCGCCGCAACTGCCGCCGGTTCGTCGGTCTCTTCGGCGGCCCAGGTGTCGAGCCGATCCGGATTCCAGGGACTGATCCCGTCGGCGTCGTACAACGCCGGAAACCGCATTGCCAAATGGATAAATTGAATGTCATTATTCTGAATCATTTCCGAGTCCCTCCATGCTGTTTTGTCCTTACTCTCTCTCCCACTTATAGCGCATGATTACGTCCTTTATCAACCACTAAATCAGAGGTAATCCACCGGTTCTGCCGGTGAGAATTCATAAGGCTCTGCCGTTTCCTGCGAGATCGAATGACGATCCTATTGACGAACGGGCTGACCAGGTGCCCCAAAAAATCGCCATGAATTCTCACAAACGATCGGTTTACTCCAAAAAGCATTACCGACGAGGAATTTCAAACGACCGTATATGTTTGGCAACATTGATAACCTTCAATCCCACGGCCCCTTTTAGGAGCCTTCCTCATACCACCAGTTCGACTGGTGGTTCTGATTGACTTTCGAATTCCGCAACGGCGGCTGTAGAATTGAGGAAGATGTCCAGCCGTCGAGATCTCGTCGCTAGATTTTATTTGACTCGATTCTCGGAATCATGTTATGGATTGAATCAATGTCTACTATTGTAGATAAGCCTACGGGGCAAAGATCACCTGTTCTTCCGGCTTCGGGACAGGGCCAGGAGCGTCACTTTGGTGATGCTCCCGGTGGCCGGTTTCGTCCGGTTGATCAATCGGATGCGGATGGAAATCCCGACAGGTCTGCTCAATTTCTCCACACGACTGGACTCCTGAACGCCAAAATTCTAAAAGAAACCACCAGCCAGAACGGGATCGATCATTGCAGCGGCCGTCGTCGGCACGGGAATCAAACATCTCTTCCATGAGGTCATCTGATGAGCAGGGCATTGTTGGTCATTGACGTGCAGCGGGAATATTTCGACGGAGCCTTTCCTGTTCGGCACCCGGTCGGCCATCTCAGTTCGATTCTCGAAGTGATGGACGCTGCCCAGAAGGCGAACATTCCAACCGTGGTGATCCGGCATCATCAGCCGGACTCCGATTCGCCGGTCTTCCGCAAGGGAAGTGACATGTGGCAGTTGCATGACGACGTGGAATCAAGGCCACGGGACATTCTGGTCGACAAGCAGCTTCCAGGCTCGTTCACCAACACGTCGCTCGACGAATTTCTGAAACAGCAAAATGTCGATACGGTCTGCATCGCCGGTTACATGACGCAGATGTGCTGCGACACGACGGCGCGCCAGGCATTTCATCGGGGATACAAGGTCGAGTTTCTGCGGGATGCCACAGGGACGCTCGATGTTCAGAATCAAGCCGGTTCAGTGACTGCCGAGCAACTTCACGAATCGATTCTCGTGGCTCAGCAAATGTTCATCAGCGATGTGATCGACAAGGAGACCTGGCTTCAACGAATCGGTTAGGTGGCCGGAACAAGGGCTGGATGCCACAAACGGTTTGACGAGCCTCCTGCTTGAACCCAGTAAGAATGACAAGAGGTTTCCGGTGGTCTTGAGAACCATTGAAAACCTCTGTCGGTGAAGGACGGATTAGAATCCGGGGCCTTCAGACGAATCGGTGCTGGCACTGTTGTTCTGCTGGAAAATCCAGGAGTGTGCCTGATCCACCACCTTGCTCACCAGCGGCAGGTCATCCCGTCCGAAGGAACTGGTATCCCGCCACTGGTTGTCGTCGTCCTTGTAGAGACGACTCACAGTCACGTTGTGCCGGGTGCCGTTCTGGGTTTCATTTTCCCAGATCGCGGCTTTCACTCGTCCCAGACGGATTTCATGAACCGGACGTGCCTTGGCATTGCTGGTCGCTTTGCCGTTTGTGGCTCGTCCATTCGTTGGTGCGGCTTTGGTTGCCGGACACGTCGCTCGCTATGCCGATGGGCCGCCGCGCATGGTGCCGGGGTTTGCGGACATGCACCGCATGACGACACTCCTGCTCGCCGAGCGTGTCCCTGACAACGGCCACGTGCTCGTTGTCGGGGCGGGAGGCGGACTGGAGCTGAAGACGTTTCTACACGCTCAGCCCGGTTGGACCTTCGATGGAGTCGATCCCTCATCAGAGATGATCCGGCTGGCCGAGCGGACGTTGGGGCCACTCGTGTCGCGTGTTCGGTTTCAAGAAGGAATCATTGATGCCGCACCGGCAGGGCCATTCGATGCAGCGACCTGTCTCCTGACGATGCACTTCTTGGAGCGCAAGGAGCGTCTCCGGACGGCGGTCGAGGTTCACCGTCGACTGAAACCCGGCGCTCCGTTCGTGCTGGTCCACTTGAGCATTCCGGCAGAGAACGAGAAACGCGCGATCTGGATGTCGCGGTATGCTGCCTTCGCAATATCCTCCGGCATTGATGCCAAAGAGGCACAAACAGCTTGCGCTGCTGTCGAGTCTCATCTGAACATTCTCACGCCGGAGCAGGACGAAGCCATCTTACTTGAGGCTGGATTCTCGAACGTCAGCTTGTTCTACGCCGGATTCACGTTTCGCGGATGGGTCGCGGATGCGTGATCCACTCCCACATGAGTAGCATCGACGAACAGAACCGTTGGTTCTCGATGAAAACTGCACGACGCGGCTCGTGCCGGAGATTTTCTCCGTGAAGTGGACGAGCATGGTCCTCCACGCTCTTCACCTCCACGGCGGGGTGGCCCGCACCGGCGTTTTGACACGATCTCTCCCGAGGATTTCGAAGAAGATACTCATCCAGACACTCCGCGAGGTGGAGCGGGACGGATTGATCGGCCGGAAGATCCACCCGGTCGTCCCCCGGATGGTCGAGTACTCACTGATGCCGCTGGGCGATCGATTCATCGAACCTCTCTTCCTACTCTATGAGTGGGGGGAGAAGAATGCGAAATTCCTGAAGCAAATCACACGGAGACGTCGGAGTGTCTTGGAGGCCAGGAAGCCCAAGCGGAAAAATTGAGGTCGGCATTTACTGACACAATGATGGTTGTGTCACCTAAAAAGGGAAAGCAGGCGAGTACTGAACACCGATTCTTCCGGCAATCACGCGGATGTCGCGGGTTCTGGGAAAGGACGAGTGAAAAAGCTTATGCCGCCGTTGATGATTTGATGCCTGAACTTCTATAATTGCAGTCTCGTTTGAGTATGTGGATCTGATTTCAATGGTTTCGATTGTGAATTTTCTCGCACCCTCATTCACCGCAAGAATTGCGGTCGATGTTATGCTGCGTACAACGGGCTCTTGTTCCACCTCATCTGTCGCGCCTCCGACGGGTTTTGCGGCGACTGGCACTCATCCGCCACTCGCTTCACTCTGAGCTGATCCGTCTTTAATCGCGTTTCTTTCGCTGCCCTGACGGCTCCACCGACTTGATTGCGCCAGGTGGTTGACTTGTTGGGCAGGCCATCCATTTGACAGGTGAGTACAACATGACTTCCAGATTCTCCGCATGGCGGGCTTTCGCCGCCATGTCGACGTTCGTGCTTCTGTGGGGCAGTGCGGCCATCTTCACTCGCTGGGCACTCGATCACGGCTCAGTATTCGCGGTGCTGATTCTTCGCTATGCGGTGGCGTTCGGCGCATTGTTTTTGATTGGCCTGCCAAGCAGGAACTGGTTACCCAAACCGGGGAGGCGCTGGTAGGTTGCCGGAACCGGATTGTTGCTGATCGGCAGCTATTCGGTCTGTTACTTCCAGGCGATGGCGCAGGGTGTGACCCCCGGCCTTTTGGCCACGCTGCTGGGTGTGCAGCCAATCCTGACCTTGCTGCTGACCGAGCGTCGTTTTTCGACATGTCGACAGCTTGGGCTGCTACTGGCGTTCGCGGGGCTGATGCTGGTGGTTTATCAGAGTCTCGTGTTAGCCCGGATTATTCACACCGTGTTTTTGGTAGGGACCGGTTTTGTGGGGTGGTGTCGGGGGGTAATGTCCCCCTCCCCAAGTTGCGTTTTGCTCTGTTCCCCCACACCCACAACGACAGCTT
>Ga0182745_1000336_pt1 | contig 54933 bp, 39 predicted proteins | sample eDN3rd30CKraftBY_FD_128523 | JGI IMG/M metagenome (GOLD analysis project Ga0182745, IMG submission 128523) | Enriched backyard soil microbial communities from Emeryville, California, USA - eDNA 3rd pass 30_C Kraft BY (version 2) (version 2) | ecosystem: Environmental > Terrestrial > Soil >... | reverse complement strand
GACGCAGTGCGCGCTGCCGACAAGAAGCTGGAAGACTGTGTCGAACAGATACGCCAAGCGGAGCTGCAGTGGGAGCGCCTGAGAAAAACCAGAGAGCGGCTTACCCATGACGAAGACGCCGTAGCCCCCGATGAGATTGCCGAAGCCCGTGCCACGCGGGATATGCAGTGGCAGTGGATTCGACGTCGCTATGTTGATGAAGGATCTTCGGACATTGTCGACCCGCTAGAGTCTGCATCTGTTCCGGCTGACCTGCCCGGGGTATATGAAAACGCTGTGGCTCTTGCGGATAGGTTGGCGGACCGTCGCTCCCTGAATGCCGAGGCGGCTGCGCAACTGGTGATGGTATCTCGGCAGATCGCAGAGCAACAGGAACTGCTGGATGTGTTGCGTCAGCATCAAGTGTTTTTGAGTGATGGGAGACAGGCGCTGGAGGTAGCCTGGCTGCGCATGTGGCAGGACGCGCCGTTCGCACCGCTTGCACCGGACGCAATGCTGGAATGGCTATCCAGCCGCGATGAGATCTTGCAGGCAAGCGAGCGGCACGCGCGCGCGCAGCGACAGGTTGCCGCGCTGCAGCGGCAAGAGTCAGAACTGAAAGCGTTGGTTCTGGATGCGCTTATCCGCGTGCAGGCTAATGCCAGCGCCCTGACGGAACAGCCCTTCCGCGTAGTGCTGGAAGCAGCAGTCAACCTGTTTCAGCGCTACGAACAGGAAGCTGTAAGCCGGCGGCAGTTGGAGGAACGGCTGCACAAAGCGGAAGCGGAACTGGCGCGTAAGCGCCGCACGCTCCAAATGGCCGGGGACGCTTGGTCTGAATGGTTAGACAATTGGGGCGTTGTCGCACAAGCATTGGGAATCCGTCCAGAAACCGAGCCCGGCGTTGCGGCTGGCCAACTGGATACCCTGGACCAATTGCGGGAAGCTTCGGAGAAGATCCAGCATTTGCGGCTTGAGAGAATCGGTAAGATCGAAAGGGATATCTACACTTTTTCTCAGGATGTGGCGGACTTTGTGGCCTCTCTGCCTGACGCCCTGTCGTCGTCAGACGCCAACGAGGGGGTACTTCATCTGGAGCGTGCACTTGAAGTTGCGAAGGGAATAAAGGAACAGCAAAAGAACAAAGACCAAGCGATCCGGACATTGTCCGACGAGATCGAGAAAACCGGGCTGTCTGCGCAGGAAGCTTACCGGGCAATTCGCCAACTGCACCGCATTGCGGGGACACAAGATATCAACGATCTGCGGACCGCCATTCAGAACTCTGACAAGCATAGGGCATTGACCGGGGACCGTTCCCGCATGATGGATGCTCTCCGCAAAGAAGGCGATGGCTTGTCTCTAGAGCAACTCGCGGACGAGTGCGTGGATGCGAATATTGATCAGGCGGCCGCTCGTCAGTTGACCCTGGAGCAGGAACTGCGGGACCTTCGGTCTCGTCTGGTGCTGACAACAGAACGACGGGCCCAGGCGCGCCACGCATTGGACGCCATTGGTGGGGACAGTCGAGTGGCGGAGTCCGCCGCCGCGCGAGAAGCGGCGCTTGCTGAGGTACGAGACGTTGCATCTCGGTATGTCCGTGTCAAGACGGCGACCACCTTGCTGCAATGGGTGATTGATCGCTACCGCAAGGAAAAACAAGCCCCGCTGCTCAAGAGGGCTGGCTCCCTCTTCGCCACTCTAACCAGTGGGTCCTTCGTCGACTTGCGGGTAGAGTTCGATGAGCAAGACCACGCCCAACTGGCGGGGCTCCGCAATAGCGGGGAGTCTGTGCGTGTCAGCGGGCTTAGCACGGGCACCGCCGATCAGCTGTATCTGGCGCTACGCGTAGCCGCTGTCGAAGACTATCTGACCCGCGCCAGTGCGCTGCCCTTTGTCACGGACGACCTTTTCATCAACTTTGATGACGACCGGGCGGCCGCTGGTCTCCAAGTACTGGCTCAGTTGGCTACCCGGACGCAGGTGCTGTTCTTCACTCACCACCGGCACCTGGTAGACATCGCTCGCCGCAGCCTTGGCGATGCCCTGTCCGTGATTGAACTCCAGGAAACTACGAAAACTCTTGCGGCCAATTCGTGAACTCGCAGCCACGTGGGTCTACGCCGATGAAATTGATCTAGCCCCAAGGGCAGAATCGATGTCAGATGCAAAGCAGGAATCTTCGTAACCGAAGAGGCGACTCGTTGTCGGTCTGTTCCATCGTCACGGTGTGGTGCCCGAAAGGCCTCCTCTGCCAGCTACCTCAGGCAGCCGCAACGCATTTACTAGCAAGATGAGTTCCCTGGTCGCAACCGGCTTCGGATGCAGGGAAGCCCACCCGGCAAATGGTGTCCACAGGGCATCCGGTCCCCATTTTCAGCGGGACTACAAAGGAACTTAACGGGTCATAGAAAGGCTGAGAAAACTAAGGTTTTCTCCAGCGCAAGTTGGTGCTACGTCCGTAGTTTCGCCAACGCCATGGGCTATTTGCTTGAGGATTGGGGCTTCGCTTTGCGTTTAGGGGAAGGGAATCGTGTAGTTCCCCTTATCCTGCCATCCAGACACTAGCGTTGCCTGATCTTCGATGTAGGCATATAACTTCTTGGCTCCCGCAAATGAACTTTGGAATGTCACGGGAATCGTCAACGTCTTTGTGTCTGTTGTCGAAGTCGCCGTCCCCAAGGCAAGGTTCAACGAACATTGGCTATTTGCGAGCGCCCCCGTTCCGAGGGTTCCTACTCCCTGCCACCCGCTGCCCGCATCATTCAGCAGGTAGACCTCGTTCGTATTGCTGCGATACAGAACAAAGCATCCTGCCGGATAGCTCATGGAGCCATTGACGAGCGCATAGATATCCCGAATATCGCTGCCTCCATTCTCGTCATACGCAGTTACAGAAAGGGTCGCCGCGTATGATCCCGTTCTTCCCAGGGACGCAGCCTGTACCGCGGGTTTCGCGAAAGTGGGACCGATGGGAACGGTGATGGTCCCTTGTAGTTTCCAGCCCAGGAAGCTGTTGCTCTGGTCGCTCACGAGTGTCCACATGCTGTTGCTGCCGGCGGCAAGCGTTTTGAATCCCAGGTAGATGACGAGGGTCAGTACATTGCCAGATTGGCTGGCTGCGGAGGCGGACCCAGATAGAACACACTTACTGTTTTCTACTGATCCCGCTGCGCCCGGAGTCAAGCTGCCCAAAAACTGCGAGGTGCCGTCATTCAAAAGCTGAAGTCGGTTCGCCGAACGGTTGTAGCGCACATAGCAGGACGTTCCATAGCTCATGCTGCTATTCACCAGGAAATCGACATTCGCGATATCGGTTGCTCCATTCTGATCGGTAACCTGCATCACAAAGGCATTCGATGGGAATGTCCCCGAATTCGGCATGAAGTAGGTCATAGAGGGCTGTATGTTGCCTGCTAGCGCCGGAACCACCCAGCCTCCGCGCAACTGCCACCCGACAATGGCGCCCGGACGGTCCTGGCTATAGACCAACAACGATTTAGAACCTCCAAATCCCGGTTGAAAACTGTAGTCAATCGTCAATGACATGCGAATCCCGTGACCCCAAACCATTGACTTGGATGCATCGATCTTGCACTGGCTGTTTTGCAGGATCTTGTTCTCCCCCGGCGCAGCAACTCCAGCCCAATACAGCCCGTCGTCGCTTAGCAAACGCAGGTCATGCGCATCCGCGTCATAGCGCACATAGCAGCCGTTCTGCGCCGAAACGACGTTGTGAATCAGCGTGTAGATATAACGGATATCTTCATATCCGTTGGCGTCCTCCACGGTGTAGGTCAGATGTGCTGTTTCCGTGGTTCCCATGGATGGCTCTACCGAAACATTCACGGGGAACTTGTTAGGACCTGTCCGATCAATCACGCTGAGGAATGCATCGCCATTGCCCTTCGACGTCGTCTGCAAGGAGCCGCTGGTTACCGGAAAGTTTGTGGATTGCGTCAGACCTGTCAGGAAAGTTCTGGACCCCGTACGTTCCATTGCCCCGGTGATGCGGTCTTCTTCTGATCCACCCAGGTAAGTGGAAAACACCAACTGCGATGCGTTCGCATTCAGGCAACTGTAGTAACCGTCAAGTGATCCGCCCAGCGTGGATTGCAGAGGCGACGCCATGGGGAAGTTGGTGGACAAGGTGTAGCCAGCCAGACACCAGTGTCCCGAGGGGTTTTGATACAGCGAGGTAGGGGCTTCTGTTTGTGATCCCCCGAGGTATGTGGCAAAACTCAGGGTTCCGTTGGCCGGATTCAGCTTGAAGAGGATGTTGTCATAGCTGCCTGCCCGGCTGACCTGAAACGCTCCTGGCGTCGCGGGGAAGTCTGCGGATGCGCTTGCTCCCGCAATCACGGGAGATCCATCGGAATCGACCGCGATCGCGTAGCAGTTTTCCGATGCCAAACCACCAACGTAGGAAGAGTAGGTAAGAGAAGCGCCGTTTGCGGCAATGCGGGCCACAAAGCAATCGTAGGACCCCAATAGGCTGGATTGAAACGCATTCACAGCCGGCAACAATGATGAGGAAGTCGTGCCGGTGACCCAAACGACGCCACCCGCCCCAAGCGCGAGTGCTGTTGCGTTGTCCGCACCCAGCCCGCCATGGATGCCGCTCCAGGACATGCTGCTGAGCGCGCCGTTCAGTTTGGCGACAAAGGCATCCTGCAGACCACCTTGGTAGTTGGGCCCGAATGACGGGGTGACGATCGGAAAGTTCGATGAGGATGTGTATCCCGCCACATAGACGTTGTTGTTCACATCCCGTGCGATGGCGTTCACGCGATCAGATCCGAATCCACCCAAGTAGGTAGTGGCCACGACACTCGGCTGCGGATGCAGTTTGAGCCTCGCAACGAACCCATCGAGACCTCCCCCTGACTTCTTCTGATAGCCGTTTGTGGTTCCCGGTAGGTCGGACGAGGTAGTTTCTCCGCCGATCAAGATATCCCCGCCCGCCAGAGCAATGGAAGTGGCTACATCGTCTCCATTCCCTCCAAAGTAGGTAGCGGAGGCGAAGCCATCCAGCGACGAATTCATCTCCAGGACGAAGGCGTCCTTCCCGTCGCGACGCGCGATCTGCGACGTTGGATGCACCAGCAGCGACAGAGACCACGTCTCCCCGACAATGTAGCTATTCCCGTTGGTATCCACGGCAAGGGCGTTGGCCTGGTCAAATTGTGTAGATCCATAGAAGGTCGAATAGTGCAAAACAGGGTCGATGAGGAGGATCTGGTTGAAATCGTAATCGCCGAGTTGTAGCCCCCATTCGTCTGCTTCGAGCTGTCGATATCTCACCTCTACCGGCGTCTGTTTCCCATCCTTTTCCTGATGGGCAGCTGGAGCCTTCAGCGCGAACGAGCCGCCCTCACTTTCAATGACGAGTCGCCCGTCCTCCAGCACCCTCGCCACATCCGACCCCGTCAGTTTCCAACGGATTTGCGCCGGGTCCGCGCCAGGATGAATCACGTAGTCAAATTCAAAGTGCCCCTCTTTTTCGTACACGACAAGGTCAATGTGTTGATAGAGCTGCTGAATTTCAACCTTGTCAAACCCTGTCAATCCTGTGCGCCATCGGGTCGGGTCGTCACCGACTAAAAAGCTATAGCGGACTTGCTGCTCTGCTGTTCCGTGCACGATAGCCGCCTCGTTCGCTCCCTGCCAACGCAGTTCAACAGTGTAGGCTTCTGCGGGCAACGTCGTTTCTGGTCTTGCTTCCGCTGCTGTTTGCGTTGTGGGGTAGCCCTGCTCGGAAACAGTATTTGCGGCCTTGGTCAGCGTCACGAAACGCAAAAAGTTTCGACCGACGATGAGCATCTCTTTGCCTCTCAGCGTGCTAAATTCGACATCTGGAGCAAATTGACCGGCGTTGGGGACGAAGCTTGCGCCATTTCCCGATTGCAGGAATACCTCGGATGGACCAGACTCCTTGCCGCTGGTCGGGGCCTTCTCGGCGCCGCATGCGGTTGCCGTCACTAATAACAACAGCATCCCAAGTGACACGCCGCGCATGGGATGCACACGCCAACGGAAACACTGGTTCCATACACGATTGACTACGCTCACCGCTTCCTATTCCTTCGGGCCCTACCCATCCTTCGGGCCCGACTCATCCTTTGGGCCCGACTCATCCTTTGGGCCCGACTCATCCTTTGGGCCCGACCGACTCGTTAGCTCACAATTCACCAGACCGGTCTTGTGGTCACTAGTTCGGCACGTCGGACCCCTGGGGCCGCCTTCCACAAGCCTGTTGCCGATTCCGCGGGTTTCTAGTTCTGGCCGAATCGATGCCACAATTCCTCTGGAGGGAGCCCATGCCCTGTCTATCGACGTGGCGTACCAAAACTGTAGATGTGGCGTATCGTCAAGGTACTTGAGGTAAGGGGGCGCTGCATGGGACACCGGGTACTAGGGGATGCGCCGGGGATGCTCTATCCTGAACAGTGTCTCTGGCAAACCGTTTGCCTATCGATATCCGCACTTAGCGGGGATCTGATTACGAATGAGCATTCAGACCCAGCCTACCCACTCCGCTTCCTCTAGCGCGGAGTCCTCTCTGCGGCTTCTCGCCGTGATTGAGGCGACGTCCATCACCGGACCAGCAAAAAACCTTCTGGAGTTTTGCCGTCATGCGCCCGCGCACCACATTGAAGTGCAACTGGCCACCTTCGTCCGTGGCGAAGGCGGAAATGTCTTCGTGGATCGAGTCCGGGAGCTCGGCATCCCGATTCATCTGATCCCCGAATCAGGGGCTTTCGACCGCTCCGCTATCGCGCGTCTGGTTGCTGTCGTGGACCAAGTGCGACCGACGGTACTGCAGACACATGCGGTGAAGTCCCACTTCTTAGCGCGACTCGCCGGACTGCCAAAGCGATATCCCTGGGTCGCCTTCCACCATGGATATACCTGGACTTCCTGGAAAACCCGTATTTATAACGAATTCGACAGGTTTTCCCTCCGAGCCGCTCGACGTGTTCTTACTGTAAGCAAACCCTTTCGGGATGAGCTGGTCAGCAAAGGCGTGCCTGCCAAACGCATTCAGGTCCTTCACAATGCGATTCCTGTGGGTTGGGGGCTTGCAGGGCGTAACACGGAATCCGCTGTGGCGCTGCGTCAGCAGTACGGCATTCCGGAAACGGCCAAAGTGGTCCTCATCGTGGGTCGGCTATCTCTGGAGAAGGATCATATCGCCCTCTTGAAAGCCGTGGCGCAGCTGTCGGGCGGTCAGAAGCCACACGTGTTGATTGTGGGTGACGGCCCGGAGCGTGCCGCCATTGAGCAGTCCGCTCAGTCGCTTGGCATCAAAGACCGGGTAATTCTGGCAGGGCAGCAGAAAACGGCAGAACCTTTCTATGGCATTGCCGACATCGCGGTTCTATCCTCCCGGACGGAAGGCTCCCCCAACGCACTTCTGGAAGCCATGTCTGCTGGGGTTCCTGCGGTAGCTACTCGCGTCGGTGGCGTACCAGAGATTGCCACTGACGGAGAAACCGCTATGCTTGTGGCCCCAGGCGACGTTGCTGCGCTTGGGCTTGCGCTGGAAAGATATATCGGGGACCCGCGCTTTGCCGAGACCATCGCCGAAAGAGCCCAGCATCTTGTTTCGATCGCATTCTCGCCAGAGGATAGAGTGAATCGATTGGTGCAACTTTATCAAGATGTAAGTAAGAGCTAACGGGATGGCGAAATGAAGAGATTTGGTAAATCGATCATCGAATTGGCGGCATCTCTGATTGTGCTGCCCTTGGCGTTGGTTTCTGCATTTGGCCGGTTCTCAGTGGGATTTCAGTTCGGCGCCCAGGCTGTTGCTCTGGTTCCCGGTCTGCTTGGCGATTTTTTACGCGCATCGTACTACCGTTGGACACTTCCGTCTTTCGGCGTGAACAGCAGAATCCAGTTTGGCTCCTACTTTGCACACCCGACAGCGCGTGTGGGGAACGGTGTCTACATAGGCTCCTATTGCATTTTGGGCAAGGCGAATATTGGTGACCGCACCCAGATTGCTTCCGGCATTCAGATACTGAGTGGGCGCCGTCAGCACGCGCGTGAGGCAGATGGCGGCATCTCCGGCTCCGCTCTCGGCGCGTTCTCGGAAGTGCAGATTGGGCAGAACTGTTGGATTGGCGCCGGAGCCATCGTGATGGCTGATGTCGGGGATGGCTCCACCGTCGGTGCGGGCGCCGTTGTGGTGAAGCCGGTTAATCCAGGGACAACAGTCGTCGGCAATCCAGCAAAACCGCTCTCGGTTGCGAGACCATAGGTCTGGCGTCGTCTCTTTAGTGTTGGATGCAAAGCCGTGGATGAACGACAGCCATGAAAAAGCGAACGAGATGCTGCTCCCATAAGCGATAGGTTTACGGCAGCATGTACGGAATTTTTAATCTGGTGAATCACTGATGTGCGGAATAGCTGGTTTTGTCGACCTTCAGAACCGTATCGATGCGGCCACCGTTGTGGGCAAGATGCTTCCGGCACTCGCCTTGCGCGGACCGGATGGCGAGGGCGTAGAACAATGGCCGGGCGTTGCGTTTGGACACCGCCGCCTCGCCATCATCGACCTCAGCGAAGCGGGGCGCCAACCGATGTTGTCCGCCGATGGCAAGGTGGGCGTTACCTTCAACGGCTGCATTTACAACTTCCTCGAGTTGCGGAAGCAATTGGAATCTTCTGGCCACCGCTTTCGTTCCCATTGCGATACGGAAGTACTGATCGAGGGCTATCTGGCATGGGGCATCGAAAAGTTAGTCCGGAAAATTGAAGGGATGTTCGCGTTTGCGATTTGGGACGCACGCGATCAAAGCCTCTATGTTGTGCGTGATCGTCTTGGCGTGAAGCCGCTACTGTATTGCGCGCAGGACAATAATCTAGCCTTCGCCTCAACCTTGGCGGCTCTGCGTGCGGGTGGCTTCGGACAGCAGCTAAACCCTACGGCCTTGCTCCAGTTTCTGGAGTTCGGCTTCGTACCCGATACCAGCTGTATTTACGCGGGCATTACGAAGTTGCCGCCGGGGCACTATCTCAGTTGGCGCAACGGCGAATTGAAGCAGCATCTCTATTGGACGCTCCCCCTTAAGCAGGACCCAAAAATTTCCTTCGAGGATGCGGTCCAGGAAACAGAGGGGCTCCTGGTTGAAGCCGTACGTAAGCGGTTGATTGCGGACGTCCCAATTGGCGTCCTTCTTAGCGGCGGTGTCGATTCCGGTTTGGTCTGCTGGGCGCTCAAGAAACTCAATGTGAACATACGATCCTTCACCGTGGGCACCCCGGGGGATCGAGACGATGAGACGGCGGCGGCGAAGGTAACTGCAAATTACCTGGGTATCTCCAATGAGGTCGTTACTCTGTCGGACGAGTCTTCGGCGCCTCTGGACCAGTTGAACGCCGCGTACAGCGAACCCTTTGCCAGCACGTCCGCGCTTGGGCTGCTCCGCGTATCCAAATCGGTGCGTTCGCACGCGACGGTGCTGCTGACCGGCGATGGTGGAGACGACGTCTTTCTCGGTTATTCCCTGTTCCGTTACGCCTGGCAGGCGCAACAACTCGCACAACGCACACCGCGTCTAGCTGCTTCGATCATTCAGGCGGCAGAACCGGCCTTGCGGGCGGTTCCCCCATTTCGACGTCCGGCAAGCTTCCTTTCCTACGCCGTCGGCGGCATCGGCGCGATGACGCGAGTGCGGGAAGGTCTGCCCTACTACGAGGACTTTGGCGTGTTGGGCTCCCATCTGGAAGGCGAATCCCTGGCTGAGCGAAACCAACCCGCAAGCATTGAGGCGGCACGCCGCCTGATGGATGACCGGTTCCAGTTCCACATGGAGTACCACTTCCTCAGCGAGTTTATGCCCAAGGTCGACGGCGCCACCATGTACCACGCGCTGGAGGCTCGTTCGCCCATGCTGGATCACCAGTTCTGGGAGTTCGGAGCCAAAGTGCCCTATGCGGTGCGGCTGCGTGACGGGGTGCAGAAGGCCGTCCTGCGAGAGATTGCCCGGCGTCATCTGGGCCCCGCCGTCTCCAATCGTCCAAAGCTGGGTTTCACCATTCCCGCTGAGCAGTGGTTGCTCAACCGTTGGCGAGCCGATCTTGACGCACTAGGAGCCGACAGCCTCGCTGCGAAACAGGGCTGGTTCCGTCAGGATGGGCTGGCGAAGAGCGTCAGTCATGCCGTGTCTACCAATAGGGCGGCTGTGCAGCTGTGGCGTCTGGTGGTCTTTGAACACTGGTTGCGCAACCAGCAGCAGGGGGCCTAAGCCCCGATTTGCTCCCGGACCGGTCTGCCCCTGCGTACCGACCGCCCGCATGTTTGATCTGACCCTATGAAGTCCACCCGATTGATCGTCGTCACAGATACCTACCCCCCCGTTGTTGGTGGTGCGGAAATGGATACGCAACGTGTCAGCGCGGAACTGATGCGCCGTGGTTATGCCGTTTCCGTTCTCTGCCAGGGAGGCGCGCCCATGCCTCCGCTGCGGAATTGGGTGGATCCGCAGGGGATTCCTGTCACCATTCTCACCAGGACCTCGCAAGGTCGGCGCAAGCATGTCGTCTTTGCACTCCGCGTCGCCTGGCAACTGTGGAAGCGGCGCAACGAATACGATGTCGTGTTCTTTTCCATGTTCGGGTTGCACCTGGCCGCTGGCCTTCCCGTTGCCAGGTTGACGGGTAAGCGAATTCTTAACAAGGTGCACGGCAGCACCATCACGGCGCAGGTGGCGCAATCCTTCATCGGCCGTCTGGAACTGAGCTGGATGGCAAAATGGTCATCCTGCGTCATGGTGCTGAATGACGAGATGGTGGAAGAAGCCCTGGCCGCCGGCATCCCTCGTGAAAAGATCATGCACATGCCGAATCCTGTCGATACGGATGCCTTTGCTCCGGTATCAGCGGACGAAAAGGCTCATTTGCGGGAGAGGCTCGGCGTTTCCCCATCCGCCAAAGTGCTGCTCTATACAGGGCGCCTGAGCAAAGAAAAGGGCCTTCGCTGGTTGATTGATGCGTTTGCTCTGGCCGCGCCGCAGGCTCCCCAGGCCCAGTTGGTTCTTGTGGGGGACGGCCCGATCCGTGCTGATTTGGAAGCGCAAGCGGCTACGGCTGGGCTCGGTCCTGAACAAATCCGTTTCGTGGGACGCGTGCCAAGCCATGAAGTGGTAACCTGGCTGCGTATCGCCGACGCCTTCACCCTGGTTTCGCCCAACGAAGGGTTTTCCTGCGCACTCACCGAAGCCATGTCCACGGGGCTGCCTGCCGTGGTTAGCGCCATCCCCGCCAACGTGCAACTGATTGAAAACGGGGTGCATGGCTATACCGCGCCTGCCGGTGATATCCCCGCTACCGCGGAAGCCATTCAGCGGCTGCTTAACCAGGATTCGCGTACGCACATGGGGCTGGTTGCCCGTCAACGAGTACTAGACAACTACTCCATCGATCAGATACTAGAACGGTACGAAACCCTCCTGAAGGGGTGAACTTTACGGTCCGTTCTTTGGAATCAGGCGGATATCATAGAGTTATGCCCTTTCCCTTGGAGTTAAGCACTCCATGACCTTGTCCTGGTGGATCTTTCTGGCCGCTAGCGGAGCCGTATTCTATTTCCTGCTCGGCTATCCCCTGCTGCTGCGGTGGATGCCCGTCCGTATCCGCGGCGTTGCCAAAGATGATCGGCACGTCCCCTCGGTCACCGTGCTGATGGCCGTCCACAATGGGGAAGCGTTTCTCGCCGAGCGTCTGGAAAACCTGCTGGCTCTGGACTATCCGCGTGAGCTTTTGGAGATCTTCGTGCTCTCCGACGGCTCCACCGACGAAACCGACGCCATTGCGCAGAGCTACGCGCATCAGGGCGTCCACCTGCTTCGTCTCCCTCGTGGAGGCAAGGCTGCGGCCCTAAACGCTGGAATGCAAAAGGCAGAGGGCGAAATCCTGCTCTTTTGCGACGTGCGCCAGCGCTTCGACTCCCAGGCCCTTCGTGAGCTGACTGCGAATTTCGCCGATCCCCTCGTCGGCGTCGTCACAGGCGAACTGCGCATCCTGAAGCCAGATGGAGCAATGGGCGAACAGGCCGACATGGACCTCTACTGGCGTTACGAAATTTGGGTGCGCCGCATTCATTCCGCCATCTGGTCCCTATTTAATACCACCGGGTGCATTTACGCGATGCGCCGGAACTTGGCGCAGCCCTTGCCCCCTGGCACGCTCGGCGACGACGCGGCCCTGCCTCTGCTTGCCTACCGCCGGGGCTACCGCATTCTGTTCGAACCCAACGCCATCGCTTACGATTACCCCACCAAAACCGGAGGGGAGTTCCGCCGCCGCATGCGCACCATGAGCGGCGCCTGGCAGGTCTGGAGCCGTTTTCCCGCGCTCCTGTTTCCCATCCACCGTATGTGGCTGCATTTCTTTTCGCACAAGCTGGGGAGGCTGCTGCTCCCTTGGGTGTTCATCGTTGCCATTGTGTCGTCGTTCTTCTTGCCGACATCGCCCTGGAAATGGCTGATTCTGTCGGCAGAGGCAGCGTTCTTTCTGCTTGCTGCCCTTGATGCGACGCTTCCCAAGTCGTTCCCGCTGCGCCGGGTTAGTTCCCTGTGTCGCACCTTCCTGGTGATGAACTGGGCGGCGCTGCTTTCCATGCGCGTCTTCTTCGTTTCTCCACAGGCGATGTGGGCAAATCCGACGAAAGTGGATCGTCTGACGCTGCCGGGGCAGGAAACTTCGTCAGGCCGTTAGCGGCCTGACCGTCCGCCGCACTATCCTGTAGGGATGTCCGGCTCGGTATCCCCTGAATTCCCCGAAGATTTCATCCCTGAGTCCTTCCTGCGCGACCTCCGCCTGGCCGCGCGGCGTGGCGAACATGCGGAAGTCGATCAGCTTCTGGCAGACTGCGAACAGACGGTCGGCCGTGGCCCTTTTCTGGCAGAGGCTATTTCCTGGGCGGCCCGCGCTTACCAGAAGAAGGCCTTCCAAATGGAAGCTGTCGAACGTGCGCGTCAGGCCTATGCCCTGGGAACCCAGCTGTTAGCGGCAGGCCACAGCCTTGCGCCTAACCACGGCACCGCCAGCCACTTGTCCATTGCTCTCGGGGCCTCCATTGAGGTCATCGCGCAGATCACAGTGGAGCAGGGAAATCCGCAAGAGGCCATTCGCCAGTTAGAAGAAGCTTACACACGGCATCGGGAAGCGCCGTTCGCCATCCGTATCCGCAAGAATCTGCTGCAGTTGACTCTGCCCGGGCAACCCGCGCTTCCGCTTGATCTCACTCCTCTGAAGGGCACAAAGGCGGCCAAAGAGCCACTTTTCGGGGACGTGCCAACCCTACTGTTTTTCTGGGCGCATTGGTGTTCCGATTCCCGCGCCCAAAGCCGTACCCTCGTCGAGTACCTGAACAAACACCCCGAAGCCAAATTCCGCTTCATCGCGCCCACCCGCTGTTTTGGCTATATCACCAAGGGCAGCGCGGCCAAATTTGAGGAAGAGGTAGCGCACATTCAGGAAGTGCTGGAGTCTGACTATCAGAACCTACGTAAGCAATCGCTAACCAATGGTTTCCCTGTTCCGTTGAGCACAGAAAACCTGGAGCTCTATGGCGTCAGCACCTTCCCTACGCTTGTTCTGGTCGACGCTGAAGGGATCGTCCAGCATTATCATCCCGGCGCGATGAAGCTGGAAGAGTTGGAAGCAAAGTTCTAGAGTCGAAAACGCCCAATACAAAAAGGCGGCGACTTCCAGAACCGCGAAGAGTCCCTCGCGCTCCCTGAAGCCGCCGCCCCAATTCCATCTTCGGTCTTCGTTCGGCTATTCCGTAGCTTTGATCCGCCGGATCCAGATATTCCGGAACCGGGTCGGGTCGCCATGGTCCTGTAGGCTCAGGGGCAACTCCGCAGCGTGCGCTTTGTACTGGCCAACCCGCCGCCACACGGAGGGTCCCAGATATTCCTTGTGATGCTGCACCAGCACACCGTTAAACATCACGGTGATTGTCGCTGGCTTCACTACCTTCTCGCCCTCGAACTTGGGAGCCTCAAAGAAAATGTCATAGGTGTTCCACTCTCCTTGTGGACGGGAGGGATTCACCAGCGGAGGCCACACGCCGTAAATAGCGCCCGCTCCGCCGTCCGCGTAAGTCTGGTGGCTTTCCGATTCCAGCACCTGGATCTCATACAGCCCCATGAACTCCACGCCGCTATTGCCGATTCCCTGACCGTTGCCCTGCGCTTTGGTCGGGACCTGCCATTCGATATGCAACTGCACGTCGCCAAAGCTTTCTTTGGTTCGAATCTTACCGGTACGTCCAGCAACTTCCACGTATCCGTTCTCGACCTTCCATTTGGGCGCGATGGCTTCGCTGCTGCCCCGGGCAATCTGTTCCCACTTGGAAAGGTCCTTGCCATCAAACAGCACAATCGCGTCAGCAGGCGGCGGCACGGCGACATAGGGGCCTGGTTTCACCTTTACGGGACGCGGGCGCTCGATATCGTGAACCCGCCACTTCTGGCCAGGGATGCGCGGCGTATCGCGATAGCCATTGACGTCATCCCCGTCATGTTTCTCCTGGGGTTTCGGAGCAGAGGTTTGCGGCGCCGATTGCCCCAACACACAGGAGGCCATCACGGCCCCAAGAACGATGGAACGGAAGAGTTGCATGCCGAATAGTCTATCTAGTTCCAGGCGACCGGAGTGAGACCGTTTGCGCAATTGTAGAGGCGAAGTGGAAAGGTGCGAATCACAACCAGCAGAATGGCCCATTTCTTTTCCTTTGCCCCAAAATTCCCCGGACAGGTATCCTTGTCCTAAGTGTTTCTGGGCCGGCCCCTTGCAGGGAAGCGCCCTTTTTGTTTGGAGGTATCGAGAAATCATGTCACGCATCACCCGTCGCCACGCGCTTGCTGCTGCGGCAATGGCTCCTTTGGCTGCCACCCAGGCCAGCCAGGCGCAAACCGCTCCCCGCTACCTGGAATGGCGCGACCTTTTCAATGGGAAGGACCTAACTGGCTGGGTGAACGTCAACACCGACCCCGACACCTGGAGCGTGCGCGACGGCATGCTCATCTGCAAAGGCACGCCCATCGGAGTCATGCGCACTGACCGTCACTATGAAAATTTCATTCTCGATGTCGAATGGATGCACATGGAAGCGGGTGGAAACTCCGGCTGTTTCCTGTGGAGCAGCGCGGTTCCGGATTCCCGCAGCCGTCTGCCCGATGGTCTCGAAGTCCAGATGCTGGAAAACGACTGGGTGAAGCTCAACACCAGGCCAGGCCAGGAGCCCCCACCGGTTGCCTACGTCCACGGTGAACTCTTTGCCGTTGGCGGCGTCCAGGCCACGCCGGATAACCGTCGCGGCACCCGCAGCAAGTCGCTCGAAAACCGATGCCTGCCGCGTGGCAATTGGAACGTTTACAACGTAGTCGCGGTGGACGGCAATGTGAAGCTTTCCGTGAACGGCAAGTTCGTCAACGGCATCTCGAACGTTTCCCAGAAGAAGGGCTACCTCTGTCTGGAATCGGAAGGCGCCGAAATCCACTTCAAACGCATCCGCATCATGGAACTACCCCCAGGAATCACCACGCCGGATCGGGTCGCGAAACTCCACGCATAGGCACGGATCCACTCATCCCAAGACCCGATCCCCGGAAAGAGAGAAAAGGCTGCAGGCTGCGACGAAAAGGTCGCCGTCTGCGGCCTTTTCGTTTTCACAGTGGCTGCGTCCGAAAGGCGGCCTGGCCGCGCGAATCGCTTGATCGCAGCAGTCCTTCGCTGAGGCAGTTTCCTTTTGTATAAAAGTAAAAAGGGCCTGAAAATATGAAATAAGATATGATCAAGACACCGGAAGTAAATCATGACTCTACCCACCAAAATTCTGACCGCAGCCATTCCGGCGATTGCGTTTGCTCTTGTTCTTTCGGGCCCGTTGAAGGCAGATCCCAGCCTGTCTCGTAAGGAAAAGAAAACCTGTAAAGTCTGTCATACAGACCCGCGTAACGGCGCTTTGAATGACACGGGAACCTATTACAAGGAACATCGTAAACTGCCGCCACCACCCCCTGCTGACCCGAAGTAAGGATGCAGTAGGAACGCGGACACAAGCAGCTTTACCGCTTCTGCCCTCACGTAGACTGAGCTAACAGCCAAGTGGTCGGGGCAGGAACCGTGCTTTTGCCATCACGGCGTCGAACATCCGATCCACGTGTGGCGATTCGGGGTCGATGGTGGTCATGGAAACACTGCCTGCGATGCCCAGTCGGCAGACATAGAGTTCCCGTTGCCGCGCTTTTGCGCCGCCAGCGGCTTCAAATTCGGCCCCGGCCACATAGGCCTCATCCGCCTCCACCGCGCGGACAGGCATGGGAGGGGCGAAGATGGCGTGAGGAATGGATTCGCGCGCGATCAGCCGCTGGCGACGAATGAACTCGGACAGCGGAATTTCCAGCGGGTGTTTTTCTTCCGCAAAGACGATGTTTGTGGGAAATCGCCCGGTCTGCACCACCTGGATGCCTCGCCCCGGAATCTCCGTCCAGCCCGGCGGAATGGCGGGGATGATCCAACTGCCGAAGGAAGGGAAAAACTGAATCAGGAATTCTGAGGCGCCTGCATGGAACCGCTGTCCCGTGCGCACCCGCGCCGCATGGATCCGTTCCCCATCCACAAACGTACCGTTGGAGGAGCCTTCATCCGTCAGGGTCAATCCGCGATCTGCATTGTGGGCGATCGTGCAGTGCGTTCCGGACATCGTGTAGTCGCCGGGCACCGCAAATTGGGTATTGGCTTGACGGCCAATGGTCACAGACCAGCCATCACGGACCTGAATCTGTCCACCCTTCCGCGGTCCGTCGATGACACTGATGAGGTACATGGAGGCAATTGCCGACTATCCGAAAAATTGCGGATCGTTTCAGATTCGCAATTACTATAGCGTAATCCGTACAAACAAGGTTCGGGCCTCGGGTAAATTTGCCCAACCGTAGCCTGTCTCCCGGGCGAATTTCTGTCTGCGGACCCGTTCCGTAGAGCCTCCCCAGCAGGGCTGGCGTCGTCCTTCTTTTACCCCGATTGTGACAATGCCTTCATTTTGTACATCATAGATAGCATGTGGCTCGCACTGGCCTCCATTCTTCTCAGCTTTTCCCTCGGGGATTTCAAGCTGCAAAACGGGCAAACCATACCCGACTGCAAAATCACCTATCGCACCTACGGCAAACTGAACACGGATAAGTCCAACGTCATCGTCATCCCCACCTGGTACAACGGCCGTTCGGAAGACATGGCGCGATTTGTCGGCCCGGGCCGCCTTATCGACGACACCAAATATTACGCCGTGGTGATTGACGCGCTGGGAAACGGTAGCTCCAGTTCGCCTTCCAACCATCCCACCCTGCGTGGCAACAGCTTTCCCACGTTCACGGTGCGGGATCTGGTGGAAACCCAACACCAACTACTGACCAAGAAACTCGGCATCCAACGCGCCCATGCGGTTTTAGGTATTTCCATGGGGGGCATGCAGGCCTACGAATGGATGACGGCCTATCCCAACTTCATGAAGAAGGGGGTGCCCATCGTCGGGACGCCGGAAATGTCCGCGAAGGACATTCAGTTATGGACGAGCCATTTCAAGATCTTTGCGCGTCCCGGAGGTGGTGTGGACGTCGGGACCGGCGAAGAGGGGGAGGCTCTCTCCTCCGAAATCCCGCAGGCGAAGAAGACCATGCTCGAACAGTTAATGGGTATGGCCAACCAGGGTCTAAGCATGTACCGGCGTTTCATGGACCCTTTCAATCCGTTGAAACAATTCGATGCCATCCGCACCCACAACATTGCCAAGCCCTTCAATAACTCGTTGACCACGGCAGGCGAAAAAATCAAGGTGCCGTTCTTAGCGGTCATTGCCACCACCGATACGGCGGTTTCCCCGGATACGCCGCGTAGCTTCTCAAACTCGCTGAACATGCCGGTTTTGGAACTCGAAAGCAAATGCGGCCACTCTGCCTTCAAGTGTGACCACTACACCATTGCCGCTGTCGTTAAGAAGTTCCTGGACGAGTAACCTGTCAGCTTTCTCTGCCCAGTTTTTTTACAAAATGCAAGGCGCAGTCGGAACCAAAACGACGACTGCGTCTCCCCTCCGCCAGCAGCTCCACCAACCGCCCGCACCGTAACCCAGGTGTAGCCACTTTTCTTATCGGAATTTAGGACAGTATAGTCTTGTTATGATATCCTGAGATTCTCATGGGGCTGCTGATTAGGCGGAGCAATCCCGATGCCAAAGGAGAGGGGTCGGTGATGGACGAGAACGTGTCGGTTCCTTCTGGCGCCGCTACAGGCTCTGCGGAGGGTAGTACGGCAGCAATTCCGTCTTCCGCTACTCCACCTCCCTCAACTGCAGAATCCGCTGCACCAGCAGCAACCCAACCGCAGTCGGAGGCCCAGCCAAAGGCTACCGACGTCGCGACGACCGCTGTGGCAGCTGATGCCGCGGCGAAGCCAGTGACCCCCGCAAAGCCTGTCGCCGCAGGTCCGGCAGACCCAGATGCCAAGCCTGCGCCTCCCAAAGCACCGGTCCCATCGAAAGCGCCACCCGCGCCGAAAGCGCCTCCAGTGATGGAGGCCACGCCTTGGCAGGGCCCCCTGGTGGATGCCATGCAAACCCTTCTGGGCAGCGACCTGCATCGTGCGGCAACTTTTCGGAATCAGGACTTTGTCGAAGTCACGGCGGAACGTGTCCCGGATCTTCTTCTCTTCCTTCGGGATGATTTCGGATATGCCTATCTGGTTGAGGAAACGGCAGTCGACAACCCGACGCATGAACGGCGCTTCGAGCTTGTCTACATTCTCTACAACTTCGACACCAACCATCGCTGCCGTGTGAAGGCTCGTCTCGCCGACGGAGCCGCTATGCAAAGCGTCACTTCGCTCTACGCTGGCGCGAATTGGATGGAGCGTGAAATCTACGACATGTTCGGTATCCCTTTTGAAGGACACCCGGACCTTCGTCGCATTCTGATGCCGGAAGACTGGAACGGGCACCCCTTCCGCAAAGACTACGAGGTCCACAACCAGGACATCGAGTGGGTGCACGAAAACTTGCACATCGAAAGTGCGCAATAACGGGCAGGGAAGACCATGACGCAGTTGGCTGAAACCGCTTTCTTGGATTCTCAGGAACTGGTCCTGAACATGGGACCCCAGCACCCCTCCACCCACGGCGTCCTTCGAGTCGTTCTTAAGTTGGATGGCGAGCGCATTCTTGGTGCTGATTGTGTGATTGGTTACCTCCACCGCGGCATCGAAAAGATCGCCGAGAATCGCACCTACATCCAGTTCGTACCCTACGCCGACCGTCTGGACTACGTAGCCGCTGTTGGCAACGGATTGGGCTATTGCCTGACAGTCGAAACCCTTTGCAATATTGAAGTGCCACCGCGCGCTCAAGCCCTGCGTGTCGTTCTCACCGAGTTGAACCGGATCGCCAGCCATCTGGTGTGGCTGGGTACGCATGCCCTGGATATCGGAGCCATCTCGCCTGTGTTCTATACCTTGCGCGAGCGCGAAGAAATCCTGAACATCTTCGAAGAGTTCTGCGGAGCCCGGCTCACCACGCATGCCATCCGCATCGGCGGTTTCCCCTACGACGCCTACGATCAGATGAAAGAAGACGTACTCGGCTTCTGTGGGCGTTTTGTAAAGCGCATCGACGAGTACGAACGGCTGCTGACCTCCAATCGCATCTGGATTTCCCGTCTGCGGGGAGTGGGTATTCTGAAGGCCGATGACTGCAAGCGTTATGGGGTTACCGGTCCCATGCTACGTGCGGCTGGCGTCAAATGGGATCTGCGCAAGGCAATGCCCTACTCGGGCTACGACCAATACGACTTTGACATTCCCATTGGCACGAACGCCGACACCTATGACCGCTACCTGGTGCGCATGCAGGAAATGCGGCAATCCGTGCGCATTCTGCGTCAAGCCATCACCAATCTACCCGATGGCCCCGTGCTTGCCAAGTTTCCCAAGGTGCTGAAAGCGCCCGTTGGCGAAGTGTACGTTTCCACCGAAGCCGCCAAGGGAGAACTCGGCTTCTATCTGGTTAGTGATGGCAGCACCAAGCCTTACCGGCTAAGGGTGCGGCCTCCATCGTTCATCAATCTGGGAGCTTTGGATCGCATGGTGCGAGACACACTGATTGCGGACGTGGTCGCCGTCATCGGCACCATGGATATCGTGCTGGGCGAGGTCGATCGCTGAGAAGGGGGAGGGACGCTATGGGGTTTCTGGATACATTTCTGCTGAAAGATCTGATCACCGGCCTGCTCACCACCTTCCGGCAGCAAGACCCAAAAGAGATCGTCACCGAACAGTACCCGACCGTGAAGCCGAAGGTCTCGGAGCGGTATCGCGGCGCGCCACGCCTGAACGTCGATCCGGAAACCGGCGAATCCATGTGCATCGGTTGCAACCTGTGCGCGCTGGCTTGCCCTGAAGACCTGATCAAGGTGGGAGCGGAACGTAACCCCGAAACGAAGAAGAAGGAAATGACTTCCTTCACCTACGATGCTACGCGGTGCATGTTCTGCGGACTTTGTTCCGAAGCCTGTGCCTCCGGAGCTCTCGAACTGTCCCAAGACTTCGAGATGGCTGGTTACACCCGCGAAGAGGCTATGCTTGATCGCGAAAAGCTGGAACAAGGTCCCAGGCCAACCTCCTACGAGCACTAACGCGGGCTTCGGCATGGCCAAGTTCTTAGTGCAGAGCAAACGGGAAGAGAAGACAGAGAGGAGACAACGAAGTGCCAGACGCCATCTTCTTCTACGCATTCGCGCTTATGGCGCTTGCCGGTGCGGTGCTTACCGTTACGCGTAGCAACGCTGTCCACTCCGCATTGAGTTTGATTTGTTCCCTAATCGGAGTCGCAGGTATTTTTTTGCTGCAGCGTGCTGAATTCCTATTCGCCACCCAGATTCTCCTCTACGTGGGAGGCGTTACGGTTTTGTTCCTATTCGTCATCATGCTGGTGAACCTGGATGAAGAAGCGCTGCTGCGGCAATTCAGCGGGCACGTCTGGGTAGCGCTTTTGGGCGTTCTCGGTCTGGGTATTCTGGCGGCCCTTTCCTTCCGTGCCGGCGTGCAACTGCCTGCGGGGCGCCCGATTGCGGAATCAGCCACTGCAGGCAATACCCAAAGCATCGCAGACGTTCTTTTCTCTGACTATCTGGTTCCTTTCGAACTCATCTCACTGGTGCTGATCGTTGCGGTGGTGGGCGCCGTGCTGCTTGCCCGCAAACATGAAGATACGAACGCGCGAGGGGAGGTCTAAACCATGGCCGAAATGTTGGTCCCCGTCACCACCATTCACTATCTCATCCTGGGCGCTGCGCTCTTCCTCATCGGAACCCTTGGTGTGCTGTCCCGTCGCAATCTGGTCATCGTGCTGATGTCCATCGAACTGATGATGAACGGGGTCAACGTGAACCTCATCGCCTTCTCTCATCTGTGGGGTGGCGTACAGGGGCAGATCTTCGGCATCTTCATCATCGCGGTGGCGGTGGCGGAAGCTGCCATCGGGCTCGGCATCCTGATCGCCATGTTCCGCAATCGGGCCACAGTGCAGGCGGACGAATTGGAATTGCTGAAGTGGTAAGGCGGCTCTCATGAATGTGTTGGATTCCATCTGGTTGATTCCGATCTTCCCCCTGTTGGGCGCGGCTCTGATGTTGTTTGCAGGCCGCTATCTGGATCCGCAGCCAATGTCCGATGTCGCCATTGATCCCGCGCTGGCGGAAGAGTTGAAGGATGACCCCGAGTACAAACATCTCGTCTCCCCCGCAACCGCCCATCACGGCCATGATGATCACGGCCATGACGATCACGGCCACTATCACGTTCCGCCTACGCGCAAGTTCGTCGGCTACCTCTGCGCTGGCGCCGTGCTGCTCAGTTTCCTCGTCAGCCTAACCGCCGTCATCCAACTGGCAGGCACGGAAAGCCGCAGTCATGAAGTCGTTCTCTACGATTGGCTCAGCGCGCTACCCATGGCGCTCACCAACGGGCAAACCGTCACGCTTTCTGCCCAACTTGGTTTTCTGCTCGATCCGCTCAGCGCGGTCATGCTGCTCGTTGTCTCCGGCATCGGCTTCCTGATTCACGTCTATTCCACCGGCTACATGGCGCATGACAATGGGTACTACCGTTTCTTCGGTTACCTCAATCTCTTCGTCTTTTTCATGCTGACGCTGGTGCTGGCGAACAACTATCTGTTGCTCTTCGTCGGATGGGAAGGTGTCGGACTCTGCAGCTACCTGCTTATCGGTTTCTATTTCCACAAGAAGTCAGCGGGCAACGCGGGCAACAAAGCTTTTCTGGTGAACCGCATCGGCGACGCCGGTTTCCTGCTGGCGACTATGTTGGTTTTCGTCACCTTCGGCACGGTGCGTTTCACCGAAATCACCAGCGCCGTATTGCACCACCCGGAAGCGTACGCGACAGCAGCCTGGGGTTCCATCGGTGTCATCTGTCTGCTCTACTTCTTCGCGAGCACGGGTAAGTCCGCGCAGTTCCCGTTGTTCGTCTGGCTGCCGGATGCCATGGAAGGCCCCACGCCGGTCTCCGCGCTCATCCATGCGGCCACCATGGTGACCGCGGGCGTCTACCTGCTGGCTCGTTCGAACGTCCTCTTCCAACTCGCGCCTGAGGTGTCGCCCATCGTGGCTTCCATCGGAGCCCTCACCGCCATCATGGCGGCCTCCATCGCGCTAGTGCAGACCGATATCAAACGCGTGCTGGCATACTCTACGGTCAGCCAGCTCGGCTTCATGTTCCTTGCCGCTGGCGTTGGCGCCTACTGGGTTGCGGTCTTCCACGTCGTCACCCACGCCTTCTTCAAGGCTCTGCTCTTCCTTGGCTCGGGCTCTGTGATTCACGCCATGGGTGGCCAACAGGATATGCGGCACATGGGTGGCTTAAAGGATAAAATTCCCGTCACCTTCCGCACCATGTTCATCGGCTCTTTGGCCATTGCAGGCATTCCCGGCCTTGCTGGATTCTTCTCCAAAGACGAGATTCTGTGGCAGACCGTCAGTTCGCCGCTCGGTTCGAATGTGCTCTATGTCGTCGGACTCGGCACCGCTGGGCTCACCGCCTTCTACATGTGGCGCATGATGTTCCTGACCTTCTATGGCAAGCCTCGTATGGATGAACACACCGCCGCGCACGTCCATGAATCCCCTGCGGTAATGACTCTACCGCTATCGATTCTCGCGGCTGGCAGCATACTGGTTGGTTGGCTGGGTGTTCCGGCTGCATGGAGCGCGCTTCCCAGCTTCTTCCACTCCTTCGAGCATTGGCTCCACCCAATCACCGGGATCGTCGTCCAAACCGTTGAACATGCCGCGGAAGGTCACGCCGAATCCCATGACCACGTCGTGCTCGAATGGGGCCTGATGCTCCTCAGCGTCACCATCGCCGTCATCGGTATTGCCATTGCTCGCTGGTTCTACATCCAGAACCCGGGCAAGTCACAGAACGTGCAGCAAGCCGCGCCCGGCCTGCATCGCTTCCTCGACAACAAGTGGTATCTCGATGCCTTCTACAACCACTTCATCGTCCGCCGCCTGGTGCTTGGTGGTGGCCACCTGCTCACCCGACTCGATGCTAAAGTCGTCGACGGTGGCGTCAACGGGGCCGCCTGGCTCACGCGTCGCATCTCGCAGATCTCCATGTGGTGGGATTCGCGCGTCGTAGATGGCGCTGTGGGTCTATCCGCCTTTCTTGTCCGCGCGGCATCCATCCCCATCCGCTTCGCCCAGTCCGGCTCCATGCAGGTTTATGCCCTGGTCATTGTCCTAGGCTTGGTCGTCATCATCGGGGTCTACGGGAGGTTCTAACGCCATGGCCAATCATCTACTCAGCATCATTCTTCTTACCCCGCTGGTTGGCTTGCTGGTGCTGTTTTGCGTCCCTTCGTCCAATAAACAGGCTCTGCGCCTTGTGGCCAATGTCGCCGGTCTCTGCGGCTTTCTCATCTCACTGCCACTCGTATTTCGCTTCGATCGCACCATCGTCGGCTATCAGTTCCTGGAAGACGTCGATTGGATTCCCTTTCTGGGCGTCCGCTATCACCTCGGCCTCGACGGCATCAGTCTGCTGTTGGTGATGCTTACGACGCTTACCGGATTCCTCGCCATCCTTTCTTCCTGGAACGCCATTCACGACAGGCTGAAGATGTACTACTCCATGCTGTTGCTTCTGCAAATTGGCATGATCGGCGTCTTTCTTTCTTTGGACTTCTTCCTGTTTTACGTTTTCTGGGAAATCGTCCTGGTGCCCATGTACTTCCTGATCGGCCTGTGGGGCGGACCTCGGAAGCTATACGCGGCGCTCAAGTTCTTTCTCTACACGCTCACGGGTAGCGTGCTGATGTTGATCGCCATGCTGGTGCTTTACTTCCAGCACCACGCCCAGTTCGGCGTCTATACTTTCGACATCGAGAAGTTGCTGCAACTCAGCATGCCCCTTGCCACGCAACAGTGGGTGTTCTGGTTGCTCTTCATTGCCTTCTCTATCAAGGTGCCGATGTTTCCCTTCCACACCTGGTTGCCCGATGCGCACACGGAAGCACCAACTGCCGGCTCACTTATTCTCGCGGCGGTTCTGCTGAAGATGGGAACTTACGGCTTCGTCCGCTTCTCACTTCCGCTGCTTCCAGATGCGGCGAGCACGGCCGTCATTGTGCAAGTGGTAGTCGGGTTATCCCTGCTCGGTATCCTCTACGGAGCCTTCGTCAGTCTGGTGCAGAAAGATTGGAAGAAGCTTGTTGCCTATTCCTCCGTCAGTCATCTTGGCTTCTGCACGCTTGGCATCTTTGCGCTGAATCCCAACGGTATTTCCGGCAGCATCCTGCAGCAGATTAACCACGGCATCTCTACCGGCATGCTCTTCCTGATCGTCGGTGTTGTCTACGAACGCCGACACACACGCGAGATCAGCGACTATGGCGGACTCGCCCACGTGATGCCCAAATTCGCTACTGTGTTCGCCTTCGCCATGCTGAGCTCGGCGGGCCTCCCCCTGTTAAATGGCTTCGTTGGAGAGTTCACCATCCTGCAGGGCGCATTTGAACGAAACCCCTGGTGGGCGGTGGTTGGCGTGCTCGGCATTGTCTTTGGCGCGGCCTATCTGTTGTGGCTCTTCCAGCGCACCATGCTTGGGCAAATCACCCACAAAGAGAACCTGCGGTTACCCGATCTCAGCCTCCGGGAACTGGTGGTCTTTGCGCCGCTCATCGCTTGGGCACTGTGGATCGGCATCTATCCGAAGCCTTACTTTGATGTGCTCGAAGCGCCGGTGATGCGCATCGTCGAGCGCGTGCAGCCCGGCGTATACCCAGCGCCCGACGCGCTGCGCACCGTGGAGGTAGCAAACCAATGAGTGAGTTCTATACTGCCCTCGATAATCTGGCCCTGCTTCCTGCCATCCTTTTGGGTGTCTTCGGCTGTGCGATCTTTCTGCTGGATATCTTCAGCTTTCCGGCTGTGCGCACCAAGCACCGGCTGGCATGGGTTGTCGTTGCGGCGGAAGCCGTTGTATCGCTCACGCTCTATAGTCAATACGCGCATCTGCAGCGAACGGGAGAAAGCGCCATCAACGCCTTTCACGGAATGCTCAGTATTGACGGCTTCGCCCTCTTCTTCAATGCCATGTTCGTGGTTGCCGCTGTCCTGACGGCCATGGTGTCTCCGCGATACCTGGATGAAGAAGGCGAACAGCGGGGCGAATACTACGGTCTCATTCTGCTCGCGCAGTGCGGCATGTTTTTCCTGGCCGCCACCACAGAGCTAGTCACTCTTTTCGTCGGTCTGGAATTGATGGCATTGACCTTCTACGTCCTGGTCGGGTTCCTGGCCAGAGATCGCAGGTCCAACGAAGCCGCCATGAAGTATTTCGTGCTTGGGTCCTTCTCCAGCGCCTTCCTGGCCTACGGCTTCTCGATGCTCTATGGTTTGGCTGGTTCCACGCGCATGGCGGATATCGTTACGGCGGTCAGCGCTCGTCCCATGGGAGATCCCCTGTTGCTCGCCGCCGTCGCCGGAACCCTGGTTGGCGTGCTCTTCAAGTTGGGTGTCGCTCCCTTCCACATGTGGGTGCCTGATATTTACGAAGGCGCGCCCACGCCGGTGACGGCCTACCTTTCCGTCGCTTCTAAAGCCGCAGCTGTGGCTATGCTTCTTCGGCTTTTCGAAGGACCTTTTGCCGCAAGCCGTGAACTGTGGGAACCCATGCTGGCCGTGGCCGCGCTGCTGACCATCGCCGTAGGCAATCTGGCAGCCCTGGGCCAGACCAGTGTCAAACGCCTACTTGCCTACAGTTCCGTCGGCCACGCCGGCTATATTCTGTTGGGTCTTGTCGCGGGCAATGAAACGGGAATCAAAGGCGCTATCCTCTACGCCTTCATTTACACCTTCATGAACCTGGGCGCTTTCCTGGTGCTCATCGCGCTGCACCGCCGAGGCGTGCGCGGGGAGAGTATTGAAGAGCTTGTGGGTCTCAGCCGCTCCAATGGCCCAGCGGCCATTGCCATGATGATTTTCCTCATCTCCTTGGCAGGTATTCCGCCCACTGCGGGCTTTCTTGCCAAGTACTACATCTTCCTGGCTTTGATTCAAACCCAACACTACACGCTGGCCGTCGTTGCCGTTGTTTTTGTCGCCGTCGCCATCTACTACTACTTCCGCGTGATCCGCGCCATGTTTGTGCAGGAACCGGAGGAGCTTCCTATTCTGCGCATGGGTTATGGCCTGCGTGTCGCGTTTGCCGCCAGCGTCGCCGGAACGCTTGGCATCGGCGTATTCGCGGAACCCTTTGTTCGTTTGGTAGGAATGTCGCTACTGCGTTAAGGAGCCATCGATGCAAACCATCACCCAGAACGCACTCTTCGTCCCCTTGCTTACCGGGGTCTGCATCATCGCGCTCTTTCCCTTGGTTGCCGGTTATCTCGTTCTTGTCGAACGCAAGGTGTTGGCGGACATGCAGGCACGCCTCGGACCCATGCGCGTGGGGCCACACGGCTTTCTGCAACCCATCGCCGATGCCCTGAAGTTGCTGTTGAAAGAAGACACCATTCCGGCAAGTGCGGACAAGGCCATCTTCTGGTTCGCGCCAGTGCTCGCGGCGCTCACGGCGCTGTGCGCCTTGGCCTTTATTCCCTTCGGCGCAGGCATCATCGTTGCCGATGTCAATGTCGGTATTCTTGCGGTGGCGGCCATGTCCTCGGTGGGCATCATCGGCATCATCCTCGGCGGTTGGAGTTCTAACTCCAACTATTCGTTGCTTGGCTCCCTACGTAGCGCCGCGCAACTCATCAGCTACGAAGTGGCGCTTAGTCTCGGCCTTCTGGCCGGCGTGATGGGGGTTGGCACCCTCAGCATGGTGGAGGCCGTACAACACCAGCAGGACCAGCATCTCTGGGGAATCTTCGAAAACTTCGGCCTGATGATCGTATCCTTCATGGTCTACTTCATTGCAGCCACTGCCGAAACCAACCGGGCGCCCTTCGATCTGCCGGAGGCCGAATCCGAACTTGTTGCCGGCTACATGACCGAGTACAGTGGATTCCGTTGGGCGCTTTTCTTTCTCGCGGAATACGCGGCCATGTGTGTCGTAGCCGGTGTAGCGGTCACCATCTTTTTCGGTGGCTGGTTGCGGCCCTTCCCAAATGTTGCGTGGTTAGACTGGAGCCTGTCTACGGCCTTCCCCGCGCTGCTCTTTCTCGCCATGGGGCTTGGCTCTCTTTATCTGGTGCGTCGTCTGCCCAACGCCACGCAACGCTTGGTGCTGATCGCGATCGGCGTCTTCCTTACCGCTATCGGATTGATCTTCTTCGTCCCCGGTGTGGCGGCTGCTGTCAGTGGCCCCTTCTGGTTTTTTCTGAAGGTCTCGCTGATCATTTACGCGATGATCTGGATCCGTGCCACATTCCCACGACTGCGGTATGACCAACTCATGAGCCTTGGCTGGTTTTACCTGATCCCTCTCGGCATGATATTGCTGCTCGCTCACGCCATCGTTGGCGTCATCATCGGATGATCTTTCCTGCGTTCTCGAAAGGATGCGTAGTCACTCTACGCATCCTTTCGAATGCCATGTTTTTCCAGCCGGTACAGCAGCGTCTTGCGACTGATGTCCAAATAGCGCGCCGCCTGGCTTTGATTCCAGTGGCATTTCTCCATCGCGCGTTGAATCAAGTCGCGTTCCACTGATTCCAGGCTGATACCGTCGGGTTGCAAGTTGAGGTTGTACGCCTCGGACGGGCCCTGCTCCTTCTTCAAATAGTCCGGCAGATCCGCCATCGTGATCTCATCGTTAACGCTCAGCACTACCAAGCGCTCCACCACGTTTTCCAGTTCGCGGATGTTCCCGGGCCAGTGGTAGCGCTGGAAGTAAGGCAGTAACGCCGCAGGCAGCACGCAGTTTGGCCGACCCACGCGATCCTTCGCTTTCAAAAAGAAGTGGCTCACCAATTCCGGGATGTCGTCGTGCCGTTGCCGAAGCGCTGGCAGCTCCAGCGGAATCACGGAAAGCCGATAGTAGAGATCCTCTCGAAAGGCGCCGTCTTCAATCATCGCCTGCAGGTTGCGGTGCGTGGCAGCAATGATGCGCACGTCCACCTTGTTGGGTTCGGGCGCGCCCACTTTCTGCACCTCGCGTTCCTGCACCAACCGCAGCAGCTTCACTTGCAGTTCCAGCGGCATTTCCGCGATTTCGTCCAGAAACAAGGTGCCCTTATGGGCGGCTTCCACGCGTCCCACTTTGTGAGCAACCGCCCCCGTGAACGATCCCTTCACGTGGCCGAAGAGTTCCGACTCCAATAGATCCCGAGGAATGGCGCCGCAGTTGATAGTGATGAATGGCCCGGTTCGTCGCTCACTGTTGTAGTGCACCGCGCGCGCCAGCAGTTCCTTGCCGGTTCCGGTTTCGCCTTGAATCAGAACGGTCGATTCCACCCGGGCGGCGCGTCCCGCCAGATCAAGTACATACATCAGGCTCTTCGATTGCCCAATGATGTTCTCAAACCCGTATTTCTGGTCCAGGCTCACCCGTAGCGTGCGCACCTCTTCCACCAGGCTGCGATGGTCAAGCGCGCGCTGCACCAGCAATACCAACTCGTCGTAGTCCACGGGCTTGGTGATGTAGTCGAATGCGCCTGCGCGCATGGCCTCCACCGCGCCTTGAATGGTTCCAAAGGCGGTCAGCATGATCACTACCGTGTCCGGGCTTTCCTGCCGAATGCGGCGGAGAAGATCCAGGCCGGACAGTCCCGGCATCATCAGATCTGTGATCACCAGTGGATAGCTCTTGCGTCCGAGTTCTGTAAGCGCGGCGTAGGCATCCTCCGCGACCGTCACGGGGTAGCCTGCCTCCTCCAGCTGGATTTCCATCACACGACGCAGGCTTTCGTCGTCATCCACCAGCAATATCGATTTACTGTTCATCCTGTTGTGCTCGTGGCAAGGGGAGCCCTACGGAAAAGGTCATCCCGCAATCTTCATTGTGAGTCACTTTCAGCATCCCGCCGATGCTTCTCACAATCTCATGCGCCACCGGCAGACCCAGCCCGGTTCCGTGTTCCTTGGTCGTGAAGAAGGGGTCAAAGAGCCGGTCCACATGTTCCGGCTTCACGCCGATGCCTTGGTCGCGTACATCCACCCAAAGTCGGTCCGGTTCCACGCGTGTGGTCATCATCACGCGCTGACCATCGCTGCTCGCCTGAATAGCGTTCATCAGCATGTTCAACAAAACCTGCTGTAACTGCTCGTTATCCACCAGAACTTCGGGATCGTCATCGCTCACGTGCAGGTCGATGGGGATTCGCCGGGTTCCCAACGAGTGGCTTGCTACGGCAATTACGCGGTGTAGCGTGGGCGCGATCGGCGTCAGCTTCAGTTGTGGAGGCCTAGGGCGGGCAAAGTCCAGGAAGTTGGTCAGCATGACATTGAGCCGCTGAGATTCCTTCTCGATGATCTCCAGCACCTCTTCGCGTCTATCGTTGGAAACCGCGCTACGGCGCAGGATGCCCGCAGCTCCGGATATGCTGGCGAGCGGGTTGCGGATTTCGTGCGCCAGTCCCGCGGATAGCTGCCCCAGGGCAAAAAGCTTCTCCGCACGCTTCATGCCTTCGAAATTTTCCTGCAACTCGGCGTGGGCAATGCGTAGTTGCTCGGCCAACCGCTGTCGCTCTTCGCTGCGGATGCGTTGCCGTTCGGTGAAGGCGCCGGCCGTTATTCCCGCCAGTGGAAGGAGAACGGCGTCCAGCCACAACAGTACGTCTTGTGGAGATTCTCCCGCGCCCAACAGGCGCAGAAGCAGCACTCCCCCTGCGGCAACAATCCCGTAGGCCAGCCCCATCCATAGACCGCCAATCAGGCCTGCGGCCAGCACCGGCAGAATCAGCAATCGCCCCATCACCACTTGGGCGACCGTATGTTGTACGGGAATCAGGTCCTGGATCGCGAGAAGAGTCCCGATAATGGCTGCCAATGCGACGAGCCGGATCTGTTGCCTTGCAAGGGTCATCCGCGAACCTGCACTCCTTGTGCGTGGCCGTGTCCCGCGGATCTGCGTGGCCGCCGGTAAGGCCCTCGCCGAAGCGCTAGGGAATCAGGGGCCGCACGGTGCCCGTGTTCACGAACTCCTGCGACCACATCATCATCAGAAGGACAGTAACATAGCACATGCCCGCGATGATAGCGGTGTAGAACACGTTGCCCAGGAAACGCCACGTGCGTAAGCTGGTGTGCCTGCCGACATACTTGGTCATCAGCCCAACCCCCAACCCAATACTTGCTAGCAGACCTGTGTTGGCCGCTGTACGGTCCACTTGTGCATTTGCAGGGCCAAACCGCTTTGGCAGTCGGGACAAGCGATTCTCGGTGGTTTTCTGCCGCGAGTAGTCGAAATCTGGCTTCGTTTCGCAATTCTGGGGCTTGTGTGGCCGGGGAGAAGGAGGGGTGCTGCCTGGTTTCAGGCAGGCCTGCCTCATTTGAGGCAGGCCTGTGTATTTGCGTCCGCACAACTGGGTGCAGCACAGACGGGGTGCGTCACGCAATCTTTCGCTCCGCCGAAGCCGGCGGCAGCAAACTCAAAATCTTCAAACGGCGGACGCCACCCGGCGTTTCCGCTTCGAAAATGGACCCCACTTGGTAGCCCAGTAGAGCAATACCCAACGGAGCCAGCACGGAGAGCTCCTCGCCGCTGATGCGTCGTTCGGCTGGGTAGACAAGCTGGTAAGTCCTTTGTTTCCCGGAGTCTAAATCTTGCATCAAGATTCGGGAATTCATCGTGATCACGCCGTCCGGAATCTCGTCGTCATCCAGCACTTCCGCACGGTCGAGTTCCTGCTCCAACTGAGCAAGAATGCGGGGATTCGCCTGGTGCCCAGAGAGACGAGCGTCCGTCAACTGGCGCAGGCGATTCATGTCCCTTTCCGTCACGTAGATGCGATCTTTGTTCATAGGGGTACTCCTCTGCCGACACACGTCTGGCGCGGGTTCTCCGCTAACTTACAAGCACGCAGCGTGCCAAACTCCCCAAGTCCGGTCGGCCCAAAGCCTCCAGGATGGGAAATATGCACCCCAGACGAGAGGAATGCGCCAACGGCAATCCAACGGTCGGCCTCAATCCCTGTGTCTCTTCCCAGGGACAGCGCGCTACGCTGGATGAAGGCTTTTTCGACCGATAGCTCGATCAATAGTCAGATCCACCATGAATGAAATGCAGGCCAGTTTTCTGTTCCACGCGCGGGAGCGCCGCTATCAGGTCAGCGAACTGAATCGAGAAATCGCCAACATGCTGAGCGTCGAGTTCAGCGACATCTGGGTGGAAGGCGAAATCTCGGACCCCAAGCTTTCCCGTCAGGGTCACTATTACTTCACCCTCAAGGAAGAGAACTCGGTGTTGCAGTGTGTCTGCTTTCGTGGGGCGGCTCGTCTGCTGCGCGTGCGACCAGAAAACGGTCTCGCCGTATCCGCGCGAGGAAAGATCGACGTTTACGAAGCGCGAGGGCAATACCAGTTCGTCGTGGAAGCCATGGAACTTCGGGGCCTCGGCGCCCTGCAGCGCGCCTTCGAACTGCTGAAACAAAAGCTCGAAGCCGAGGGTCTGTTCTCCCCGGAACGCAAGCGACTGCTTCCTTCCTTGCCGAAGCGCATCGGCATTGTCACGTCCCCTACAGGCGCCGCCATCCAGGACATGCTGAGCGTGCTAGATCGCCGCTTTCCTGGTCTCCACATCCGCATTTATCCCACCGTAGTGCAGGGCGAAACTGCTCCTGCCCAAATTGCCGAGGCCATTCGCTTCTTTTCAGAGAGCGGCTGGCCGGATGTGCTGATTGTCGGGCGAGGCGGTGGATCTCTGGAAGATCTGTGGGCCTTCAACACGGAGATTGTCGCGCGCGCCATCGCGGCATCGAAGATCCCGGTGGTTTCGGCGGTCGGTCATGAGACCGACTTCACCATTGCTGACTTTGTCGCGGACTTGCGTGCGCCCACCCCTTCGGCGGCTGCGGAAATCGTAGTCCCCAGAAAAGCAGATCTGATCGAGGCGCTGTCTCGTCGTCGGGCGACGCTGGAACAGGCCTGCCGTCTACAGATTCTGCAGAAATCCCGGCAACTGCATGCGCTTGGCGCAGATCGCGCTCACGGTATGCTGCAGCGCCGTCTGCACATGGCGGCCCAACGTCTGGACGACCTCGACTTCCGTATGCGTGACGCCATACGCGCCCGTTGCGCCGAGGCGGGCAGGCGTTTTGAAACGGCGGCAGGGCGCCTGGCCCGCCTTGACCTGCGCGTGCGCTTGGGCCGTTTGCGGGAGAGCCTTCAACGACTCGACCAACGTCTGCAGCAAGAGATGCAGCAGTCGCTGCGGCTCCGCCAGTCTCGGACGTTCACCCTGGAAGCTCGCCTGCGCGCACTAAGCCCACTGGCGATTCTAGATCGCGGCTATGCGCTGGTGCAGCGCGATGGAGGGCAACTCGTAAGGGATGCGCGGGAACTTAGCTTGGACGAAGACATCTGGCTTCGTTTCGCAAAAGGCAGGGCTCGCGCCAAAGTGGAACAGCTTCCGGACCGAGATTCCTAACCTTGGCGCCTTGTGCGATCTGCTAAGCCTCCAGGAAGTCTAAGCACACGGCAAATCTCGGTAGGGGATCAAACCTAGGACAAAAACGTAGGACGAAGCGTTAGTCTGCGGTGGGCGGTAGTCTGCCGTGAGCGTCAGTCTGCAGCGGAATTCGTCGGCTTTGGCTGATCTTCGACACCTAGCATCTTCAATACAGAGAGACGGCGTCTGCGAGCGCGTTCTTTTGCGGGCACTGACATCCAACGAAATAGGTAGTACACAATCAGAAGGTTCGATAGCACCAGCACGAACGCGATACCTGGGCTCGGTCCTTCGGCGCTGAACGTTCGTATGACGACTTGGGCCACCAGCATTAGAGCTGTCGTTGCTACGGAAATAACAATATAGAGCAAGCGCCGTCTTGAAGATTCTTGGCGCAGTTGTTGGTCACTCAGCTGCTCCATGCGGTGCTGGTTGGACACATTGACCACCTTAGCAAATATTTAGATACAGCCCCATTTTGTCAGCAAAATTCAAATTCTGACTCGGAATAAAAGGCGAACCGGTAAGTGGACTATCGGTAACGTCTGCGGTGAATGCTATCTTCCCAGCCGGAGTGCCTCAACCCAAGCGAGACATTCCCAACTGCAACCGCACGGCCGCGTCCCCCAATATTGCATGGTGCAACAGTTCCACAGCCGCCAGACACTGTTCTAAGCTCACGTCAAAATGGGTCACCATGCGCATGCGAGTACCGCCAACGCCGCTAATGTGTACGTTCTGCGCGCGTAGCCGGGCGCTGATGGTGTCAGGGCTCAAGCCCGTGGCCGCAACGTCGAAGATGACAATATTCGTCTGCACCTGGTGCAGAACTGTGATGCCGGGCACGGTGCTCAGGGCGTTGGCCAAGCGTAGAGCCTTATCGTGGTTTTCCTGCAGACGCTGCGACATTTCCTCTAGAGCGATCAACCCCGCCGCCGCCAGAATGCCGGCCTGCCGCATTCCCCCGCCCAGGCGTTTGCGCAGGCCATGGGCGCGCTGAATGTCCCGCAGGTTGCCTACCAGCAGGCTGCCCACCGGTGCGCCAAGGCCTTTCGAAAGGCAGCACATCACGGTATCGGCATTTCTCGTAATGTCAGAAACGGGTAGGCCCAGATAAGTGGCGGCATGAAAGACGCGAGCCCCATCCAGATGTACAGCCAGTCCCCTCGATTTGGCCTCGCTATAGATGCGTTCCATCTCCGCAACCGGCGTGACAATACCCCCAGCCATGTTGTGAGTATTCTCGAGACAAATCAGCGTAGTCCCTGAATTGTGCGGCGAGGCGGGCCGCAGTACGGGTTCAATGTGTTCCCAGCGCAAGACGCCATCGGGAGCTGGCACGGTACGAGGCATCGCACCGGAAAACCAGGCGGGCATGGCGAGTTCCCAATCCACCACATGGGCGTGCGACTCACACACAAACTCATCGCCATGCTGGGTATGCAACTTCACAGCGATGGTGTTACCCATTACCCCGGAAGGCACAAAGATCGCAGCTTCCTTGCCCAGCATCTCCGCCGCGCGCCACTCCAGCTTGCGAACCGTCGGGTCTTCGCCGTAAACATCATCGCCCACCGGAGCCGCCGCCATGGCCTGCCGCATCGCAGCAGTGGGGTGGGTGACCGTGTCGCTACGAAGGTCAATGCGTGGTCTGGAAACTTCTGTGGTGCTCATACTGCGATCTTCAGCGTAACGCAGCTTCAGCCAGCAGTTGTCCCAGGACGCAGCGCGAGCGTGGCTGCGCCCAACACCCCGGCATGGTAGCCAAGCCCCGACAGCTTGACAGACAGGCGACGTCGTTCCGGGTACATGACTTTTGCCTGCAGTGCTGCTGCCAGATCTTCCGCTAGCAATGTATTGCCTTGCGCGACGCCGCCAGCAAGCACAATCAACTGCGGATCCAGCAAGTGAATGACGGGCGTACAGGCTTCTGCCAGCGCTTCCGCGCATTCTCGAATTGCATTGCGTGCAGCGGGTTGCCCCGCATTGGCCGCGGCGATCACTTTCTCCACAGAATCCAGCTGTGGGTCAGCTGCCGTGCGCAGCAACGCAGCTGCGCTCGCATACATTTCCAGGCAACCAGTCTGACCGCATGCGCACCGCAAGCCATCAGGGCGAATGCTGATGTGCCCAATGGCGCCGCCAATGGAGTGAGCGCCTCGGACGAGACGTCCATTGGCGTAGTAGCCCCCACCTACGCCGGTTCCCAATGTGATGCAGAGAAAGTCTCGCAAGCCCCGGGCGGCTCCGAACTGAAACTCTGCATGGGCAAGCGCGTTGGCGTCGTTTTCCACAAAGGTCGGAAGCCGGAATTCATGCTGCAGTACATCTCTAACGGGAGCTCCTGTCCAATCAGGCACAACCTCCGTCGCGAAGGCGATGGCCCCGCTATCTCCATCCACCCATCCCGTCGTAGCCACTCCAATGGCGCTGACGTGCAGACCGTGATCCTGGGCGTCACGCAGTCTCGCGTGCACGGTTCGCTTAAGATGCTCCAGAATCACGTCTCGACTATCGAATGGCGTGGGTTCTGTCGCTTGCGCTGTAATCAACCCGTCGGATGAGACTATGCCCGATTTCGTATTCGTGCCTCCCATGTCGATGGCCACGACATGGGTAGACGGCTCCGCTTTCTTGACGGGATCCAGTGCTTCGGCAAACCAGCGAGTAATGGTGGCTGGACGCGTAATGGCCGTTCCCACGATGACGGCGTCTGTTCCAGCCTCCAGAGCCGATCGAGCTTCCTGTGGGCTGTTGATTCTTCCTTCAGCGATGACGGGCACTTCAACCGCGCGAACGAGGCGGGCAATGAAGTCTGCATCGAATTTTGCCAGGTGGGCGGTGTCATCGGTATACCCGCGCATGGTGCTAAGAACCAAATGGGCGCCGGCCTTTGCCGCTGCGATCGCTTCTGCTTCCGTCGCGATGTCGGCTGCAATCAACACCCCGAGTTCCTGGCTTATTGCTCTCAGTCTTTCCAGAGCCCCATACTCTTGTCCCCGCTTCGTGCAGTCAAGTGCGATGACATCGGCTCCCGCAGCGGCTAGCGCCTGCGCTCCGCTGAAGTCAGGGGTGATGAGTATGCGGCCATCCGGTGCAACCCGCTTGTCTATGCCAACGATGGGGGCCGAGACCACCGCGCGTATGGCTCGGATGTCTCGGGGACCGTTGGCACGAATGCCTGCAGCTCCACCCTCCATCGCAGCGAGGGCGAAACGCTTCATGGATTCTGCATCGTCGAAGATGTCGCCAGTGGTGGCTTGGCAGGATACCAGCAACCGACCTCGTATGGCCCGGAGCAGAAGTTCTATCGAAGGGTACCTGGACATGCGGCCTATGCACTTCACTTTCTGTGTGCGTTTTTTCGTAGATTCCTAGCTGCGCTGCGCCAGATGTCAGGCGCGCAGCGAGGCAAACTCCGGGACGTCCATGTCCCGATGCAGTTGTTCGATTTCTGCATCACTCAGGCGTTTGCGCGGGGATAGGCATACCCCGCAGTCCAGGCCCTGCCACCGCAACATCTCTTTGACCGCAACGTGGGCGTGGTGACGCAGTCCAAGCGTGATGAGTTGATTGATTTTGCTCTGCATGGCCCGAGCTTCCATCCAGTTCCCCAATTGCGCTGACCGATAGAGAGCAACGAACCATTGGGGCGCGACATTGTAGAAACTTCCGATTCCCCCGTCTGCGCCCATCAGCAAACCGGCGACCAGCATCTCGTCGAAGCCATTAAAGATCGTGACCCCCGTCTTCTTCAATTCGCCGAGGGTATAAAGGTCGGTGCTGGTGAACTTCAGCCCCACCACATTCGGAATTTCGCAGAGCTTTAGCAGGTCCTGAAGGGTTTTGGGGTTGAGCGCATGATTCGGGAAAAAGTACACCAAAAAGGGAAGGTCAGTCGCGGATGCTAGGTCCTTGTAATACCCATAGACTTCGTCCATGGAATAGGCTCCAGTTGGCGGAAGGCTACTAAGCGCATGTGCGCCGGCCTTCTCCGCGTGTTTCGCCAGTTCGATGGCCGTCCCGGTATTCGCGGCTCCCACGTGGGCAATGACTTGTTTGCCTGGCGGCGTGGCGGCGATGGCGCCTTCAAGTGTTGCCTTACGCTGGTCCGGGGACATCGCCAGACCTTCCCCCGTTTGTCCGCAAACATACAGCCCATCGATCTCTGACTGATAGAGCCTATCGCAGAGAGCCGCGAATGCCTCCGGCATGAACTCGCCGTCAACAGTCAGCGGCGTCACTACTGCGGGGTAGATGCCCTTCAATGCTGTGTTCATCCTGTACAATTTCCCTTCACATTCTCTGGCTGGATCTTACCTTGCGGTTCTGAAAGGTGTCGATCTGGTGGGATCGCATTGACAACCAAGATTGACTGATACAGACTGAGCTATCAGCTTAATCGATTATCGATTAAAGAGCGACAACTGAGCACATGCAGTGAATCGCCAGCGCTTCCGTTGCAGTTCTGGACGCTTCGCGTGTGTCGTGCAAAATTTCGTTGGGGGTGCCTTTGGCTAAAAGAAGCGCCTGGCTGGTGGTCGTGCTTCTCTGGGTGGTTGCATTGCTGAACTACCTGGATAGGCAAGTGATTTTCTCACTGTTCCCGTTGTTGCGGCGCGATCTGGGCTTGAGCGATGTCGAACTCGGGTTGCTGGGGACGGCGTTTCTCTGGGTTTATGCGTTTGCAAGTCCCGTTGCCGGATATGTGGGTGATCGATTTGGCCATCGCCGTGTGATTCTCTTCAGTTTGTTCTTCTGGTCTGGCATAACGGCATGCACGGCGCTTGCCCCCGATGCTACGTCGCTAATTGTTGCCCGGGCGGTGATGGGTATTGGCGAAGCATTCTACATCCCTGCTGCTTTGGCGCTGATCTCTTTTTGGCATGATGACCGGACTCGTTCGCGCGCTATCGGCATTCATCAGAGCGGTATCTACGCGGGCATCCTGATTGGCGGCTACGGCGGCGCCTGGATGGGTGACCACTACGGATGGAAGTCGGTGTTTTGGCTTCTGGGCGCTCTGGGCATCGTCTACGCCGTCACGCTGAGTCGATTTCTTCCGCGTGCGGAAACATCGGTGCTACGGACCGCAAACGAGCGGAATTTTTGGACTACGATTGGTTCTCTTCTGCGCGAGCGCGCCTTGTGGCTGATGTTGACTGTCTTCACAGCCATGTCGATGGCCAGTTGGCTGGTTTATACGTGGTTGCCGCTGTTCCTATTCGAAAAGTTCTCGCTCAGTCTTTCTGGCGCAGGCTTTACCGCAACTTTCTACATCCAGGTGGCTGGCGTTGCGGGCATTCTGCTGGGCGGTTGGCTCGGGGATAGATACGGGCACAACCGCAACAAGGGCCGCTTGTATACGCAGATCGCCGGTCTGTTCCTGGCTGCCCCTTTTCTGTTTCTCATCGGTATTGCCTCTGAGGTCTGGGTGCTCTACCTGGCGCTGATCTGCTACGGAGTAGGGCGCGGAATCTATGACTGCAACATCATGCCTGTGTTGTGTGAAGTCGTGCGTAAGGAAGAACGCTCCAGCGCCTATGGCCTGCTGAATTTTGCCGGCACTCTCGCTGGCGGGGGGATGGCCTATGTGGCGGGTGCACTCAAGGCGACTGTCGGCATTGGCCCAATTTTGGGAATCGTTGGGATTGTCGTGCTCGGCTGCTCCGCGCTCTTGCTGCTGGTCCCGAGAGTGCAGCAGCCTAACGAGGGGGCTTAGATGTACACCCTCATACATTGGAATTGGGGCGTGATTGCCGTTCTGCTTATCCATGCTGCCAAATGCCAAAGCGTTACAATGGCATATGTTGTTTCCAGCGGGTGCGGCCTGCGGGACATGCCTCTTTGAACCGTCAGTTCTGTAGACTTCGGCCTTCCATCACATAAAATGCGTAGTCCGATTCAATCCGATTCTTTATCAACACAGGTCTATGCCGCTCTGAAAAAAGAGATCTTCACGGGTGTGCTGAAACCGGGGGAACCCCTTCGCGAATTGCATTTGGCGCGCACGCTTATTGTCAGTCAGGCGACGGTTCGCGAGGCTCTTCTGCGGTTGGAACAGGATGGTTTGGTGATCCGCTCCCAGAACCGCAAGACGAAGGTAACGGACTTCAGCCCCGACGATGTGCGAGATCGTTTGACGATCCGTATGACGCTGGAAGAACTGGCTGCGGTGCGGGCTATGGATCTGATGACAGATGCAGATCTCCAGCATCTGGGACGGCTTGCGGAAGCAATCGATGTAGCAATTTCACAGGAAGATCGTTATGCCATGACCCTGGCAGATATCGAGTTTCATCGATTTATATGGGCCTGCGCGCAGAGTCCTGTAATGTTAAGCACGCTGGAGAAGATATCCACGCCTGTTTTCGCATACATGGCCGTATCCAACAGCCAGAAGCCATTGTCGCGCGATCCTTCGTTGGCGCATGCCCGCCTTGTAGAGGCCCTGTCCAGTAGGCAGCCTGAAGATGTGCGTAGAGTGATTCGTATGCACGTTGAAGATTCATACGGTTCTGTACTACAGCTTTCCATGCGGGCTGGGAACGGCGCTCTCGCGGTGGGAAAATAGCCGTGCCATCTTCCGTAGCGCGGGTGGTCCTTGCAGAGAAGCCAATTGGCTTCTCTGCAAGTTTGTTCCCTGTGCCTACAGATAGAACCGGACACCGATTTGAATCATTCGAGAGAAGTTTGCCTGGCTGGTAATGCGGCCAAAGCTGGGATTGCCGAAGGTGGTGTTTGGTGCATAGAACATGGGTGTATTCGTCAGATTCAATGCCTCAGCACGGAACTGCGCCCGGAACTTCTCGCCGATTTTGAAGGTCTTGAACAGAGAAGCGTCGAAGTTCACCTGTCCTGGTCCGCGCATCGGAATGGTTCGACTCACATTGCCGAAGGTGAAGGGTAAAGCCTGAGAGAACGCCGCCGGGTTGATGTAGTTGTCGATGCGGTCAGAAAGCGAACCGTCAGTAACCGGTGATACGCCGGTTGCATTGGGGCGCTGCACGCTCGAACCGATGACGCTATTATTGTTGAGCTGCGTGATAGATAGCGGGTAACCGCTCTGCAACACGCTCGATACGTTGGTGGACCATCCGCCTACGACATAGTCCAGCATGCGGGACGTCGACAGAAAGGTCTTGTTCGCGCCAAAGGGCAACTCATAGGTGAAGGTCATCGATAGCCGATGAGGCGTATGGGAAGAAGACAAGCCATACTCGAGATCAGGTTCGTAGGCATTCTGGGGAGAACTTGGCGTGGACGCAAAGCTATTGCCCGTGGATCCATAGGCCATGTCTTTATTGAGCGACCAAGTATAGGTGGCAAGCGCGCTAAGCCCCTGGGCGAAGCGTCGCTGTACCTTAATGTACATGGCGTGGTACATGGCGCGGTTTGTGTCCGAGCGGGAAAGTGAGATCGTGCCGAACTGCGGGAAGGGTAACAGCAACTGCGATCGGGTGACATTCACGCCGCCAACCGCCAGTGTGCCTCCGTTGCCGTAGAACGGATTGGGTACGCTCTGGTTCAACTGTGAACCCAGAGCAAGATACTCCGGCGCCAACTGGTTAATATTCCGACCGTCCTGCGCCAGTTGCGAACTCTTCGATCCGATGTAGCCCATCGCGATCACAAAGCCCGCCGGAATCTGCCGTTGTACGTCGAAAGAATACTGCTGGACGTAGCCATGGCGAGCATCGCGATCATAAAAGGTCAGGCTTTGTCCGATGCCTGCGGCTTCCCCGGCGCTGTTGCCCACGGGTTGCAGAAGTCCATCGGGGTAAGGGTTGTCCAAAGACGTGGCGGGCGTTGCGTTGTTGTCATACGACGCGACAATCGGTGTGCTTTGGGAGTAGCCCAGCGTGGATTGAAACGAAAAGGGCGCGGGAGCCCAGAATATACCGTAGCCACCGCGGATGGAAGTCTTCGAATCGGGTGAGAACGCAAAGCCAATGCGCGGAGAGAATTTGTTCCGGTTGGGGTTCCCAGCCTGGCGTCCGTTTCCATTCACTCCGGCATAGAGCGGCGCCCCTGTAAGCCCCGGCAACGCACTTGCGTAGGGGCTCGCCTTGTCTGGATCAAATCCGATAAGAAATCGGTCGTTCTTATCCGCTGGTCCTGTCTCGTATTCATATCGCAGGCCTGCATTGACTGTCAGCTTGGAGCTGATGCGGAAGTCATCGTGAATGAAGGTGGCATAGTAGCGGACGTAGTTGTAGAAGTCGTTGGCGACGGTCATGCTGCCGCCAGACGGTGCGCCAATCAGCATGCTGGCCACGCTGGATCCCGTGCCAGCGGTAGCCCGCGCCGGGGTCGCTCGGGTGAAGACGTCATTGAAGGTGAAGGAGCTAGGCCCGTAGCCCGGCGCGCCATCATGGTGCAAAGTGCGAAAATCAAAGCCCGTCTTCAGACTGTGTCGACCAAAGAACTTCGCTAAAGTGCTCGAGAAGCTTTTCGAATGGAAAACGCTCTGCGAGGTTGTTCCACCACCATAGCTGGCCACATCGCTCATGGTGATGCTGGGGAACGCGGGGTGCGCTGTTTGAGAAACCAACGAAGAGGGGAGCCCAAGTGACATCAGGTCGAATCCGTAACTGGATGGCGCCGAAAAGTTGGGGAAGCGATTGAACCCATAACGCAGCGCGATTACGGTTGTCGCTGTCGGCGTGATGGTGGAATTGACCTGGGTAGCGTCTACCTTGCGGAAGAGGATACCTTGCCCTGGCGAGGCAACGTTTCCAAACCACGCGTTGCCGGGCTCGCGGCTTCCATAGTGCAGGTAGGATGCAGACGCTCTCCACCAATCCGTAAAGGAGTGATCCAACTTCCACGTTGTCTGGTCTGCGCGGTTATAGGCAGAGACAGTCGCGTCATAGTTCGGTTGCCCATAGGCCACGCCGGATACGTTTGGCATCGGGTAATACGAAGCGAGGTTCGCGCCGACGGCGCTGCGTCTGCTGACCGGAATGACGTTGCCCGCGAAAGCCTGCCGGACGCCCGCCGACGTAGTGGTTAGCGGATCATAAATGAGATGCAGGCTGCCGGAACTGGCGTAGCTCTGCGAGAAGTCTCCAACACGCTCAAGCGCCGTCGGCACCGAAAGCCGTGTGCCCGCCGCTTCGGTCTGCCGGTACGCTTCCCCGGTGATCCAGAAGAAGGTGCGGCTCCGGCCGTCGTAGATTTTTGGGATTCTAACAGGACCTCCGATAGATCCTCCATAGTTGCGGAACGGTTGATCGATGCGGGGCTGGCCTGCGCGATTGGAGAAGAAGTTGTTCGCCAGCCACTCCGTTTCCCGAATGTATCCGAAGGCGCTGCCCTGCAACTCATTGGTGCCGGAACGAAGGAATGTATTGAAGGTGCCGCCACCGGTGCGCCCCATCTCCGCATCGTAGGTGTTGGATTGCACTTTCATCTCCCCGACTGCTTCTACCGTGGGAATGATGACAGCGCGATTGGTGCTGTCCGTAATAGAAATGCCATCCAGCAGATAGTTGTTGCCGCGTACCGGACCGCCGGCGATGGAGATTTGGGAGGAGCCGGATTGATCTTGCATGCGGTTGAACTTCGGGTTGCCCACCTGTACCACGCCTTCTGAAAATTTCGACAGCATGAATGGGTTTCGCCCCAGATTCGGAAGATCAATCAGTTTCTGTCGATCAATCACTTGCCCTGTGGAAGCGGAGCCTGTTTCCAAGAGCGGCACTTCTTCCGTCACGTTCACGTGTTCTGTCACTTCACCCAACTCCATGGCCAGATCGACGGTGACCGACGATTGTGTGGAGACCACGACGCCTTTCCGTTCCAGGCGCTTGAAGCCTGGGGCTTCGGCAATGATGGAATAGGTGGCGGGCGTCAAGGAAGCAAAGGTATATTCGCCCTGAGGTGTCGTAATCGTAGTGCGCGTCACCCCCGTGTTTTCATCCGTGGCAACGACACGAGCCAGTTGCACGGTGGCTCCTACAGGATCGGTGATGCGCCCGCGCAGAGACCCCTGAAAAGTCTGCGCACTCAGCAGCGCGGCGCCGAAGATCAATAGACACACGAATCGCATATGGTTTCCTTCCTGGCTTAAATACGTCACGTCCTCTGCGCGGCTATGGAATTGGGTTGCGGCGCGCAGCAGCTAGCGATGGTTGCAGGTAAGACGGCCATGGCAGCCGTGCAGGATGTTCAAGCGAGTGAGCTAAATATCGTGGCGGATGTCTCCCGGGCGTTGCCGATGCCAGACTGCAGATGCGCCATCGATCAACAGACACACGTCGGGCATATGCGTCCAAGCAGTGCGTCGCCACGACACTGCCGGGCGCTCTGTCTGTGTTCTTTCCCAGGTAAATTGCGCGCGGGAGCAACCGCCTTACAGTCCGTTTAAGTCCAGGCTTTATCGAACGCGGCCTTGAACTTGTTCATCTCATCCTGTGTGCCGATGCTGACTCGCACCTTGGTGGGCCATGCGCTCCACACACGACCGATGTAGACTTTCTGCTCCGCCATGGCCCTCGCAAATTCCTGGCCCGGTCGGTTGACTTCCATCATGAAGAAGTTGGTCTCGCTGGGGACGTACTTCACGTTTTTCTTGTCCAGGAACTCCAGCGTGTCTTCTCGGACGCGTTTGTTGATGGCGCGACGTTCGGCCACCAGGGTCTTGACGCGCATGCTGGCGGTGCCACAGGCAATGCCGGTGATGGGTAACATACCCGATCCATAGGATCGAAGTTTTGCGATCAGATCTGGGCGCGCGAGTACGAAGCCTGCACGCAAACCCGCCATACCATAGGCTTTGGAGAAAGTCCGTAGAATTACTACGTCCTTGCCAGCGGCCACAAGATCATTGCACATCTCCGCCGAATCGGAGAAGTGGATGTAGGCTTCATCCACCAGCACAATGGCATCCTTCTGTTTGTTGGCGAGCAGGTACTCGATGTCCTTACGGGGTGTTACGGTGCCGGATGGGTTGTTGGGGTTGCAGACATAGTAGATGCCAGCTTGGGGATCAGCCTTGAACATGGCCTCGACATCGTGTGTGTAATCTGCCCGAAGGGGAATGCGATGCAGTTTGGCGCCGATGAAGGTGGCTGTACCCCCGCCGTATCCGGGGTCTGCCATTACCATGCTGCGCGTTGGTGACGCAAAAGCGCAGATAGTGCGGTGTAACGGGTCGCTGGATCCCGCAAAGGGCGCCACGCATTCCGGCTTCACTCCTTCGGTTTCCGCTACGGTCTGGACAAAGGCTTCCGATTCTCCGAAGGGTTGATAGCGGCCTCCATACTGGGCAACTTTGTAGATGGCTTCGAGCCCTTCTTTGCAGGGGCCAAGTGGATTCTCATTGGAACTGATGCGCACTGCATCCGGCGGCATGAGGGCTCGCGTGCGCCTTAGGTTTTGTTCCGCCTGCTGCGCCATAGCGAATTCGTTATAGAAGGGGAGACTTGCGCCTGCGGTCAGGACGGACGCGATGCGTCCAACTTGTCTGCGAGTGAAACCCCTCTCGAAGAAACACGACAACTGCTTGTGCCCAAGCGAGGATAGCTGTTCGCGCCCAACGGGCGACAACTGTTCGGGTCCAAGAGACATCTGGAACTCTCCTTGTAAGGTTATGGCTGTGGTTTCGATGCGTGAATGACCTTGCGTTTGACGCGAAGCCACGAAACGACGAGGGATGCTCAGTTCAGGGAGTCAGAGAAGAACCGGACAGGAATGGACCGCGTTGCACGGCGGTTGGGATGTCTACGTGATTCAAGAAGCATAAAGCGTGGGAGGCCCCGCGTCAAGGCTTCGTCACCAGTGATGAGTGAAATCGAAGATGCTGGAGCGCATCTTTCTACTTGGCTTCCAGCGATGCCAGGCTTACGAACTGACTGGCAGGAATGAACAAGCTACCTTCGGTAAGACCTTCCGGAGCAGCAAGTGCGAGTTCGCGTTCCAGGATTTGTGCAGCCGCAGAAGAGAATCCATGGCCCTCGCTGCATGCGGCCAAGGCCTGATGAAACGCCTGGGTTACCGCCGTCACCTGCTGCGCGGATTCGTGGGCGAACTCCAGTCGATAGTGGCGAATGCCTGCTGCAAACCAACGGGGCAGGTGTGTGGCGGCATGTTGTGCTTCGGCGCCGAACACCGTGTTGCGACAGCCGGTGTCTGCCAGCAACGGGTGCGCGCGGCCTCGCTCATCACGCAGAGAGACAACGTGGCTTTCACAAGGACGGCCGCAATCTTTGTAGCTCGTGCCGGTCGATAAGAAACGACAGAACACGCAGTGTTCGGTGTGGAAAACCGGCAGGTGCTGGTAGGCCACCACTTCCAGTTTATCGGCGCCCATTTGGCTGGCGAGCGTCACAATCTGTGAGGCATTCAGGTCGTGGGTGGGTGTCAGTCTTTCCAAGCCAAAGTCGAGGTATGTCCTTGCAGATAGTGCATTCGACACATTCAGGCTGAAGTCGCCGGTAAGGCCGGAATGTGTCCGCTCGCGCAACGCTTCCAGCATGCCACCTGCGCGAATGAGCAGTGGGCAATCCAGCCGTAGCAGGAAGTCGAGTACACGCTCCTCGCCAGGCTTCAGAATTCGAGGTGTTGCAGCGCGTACAGGGATGCCCTGTGTTCGCACTCGTTCAACCGAGGGCTTCAGTCCGTAGAGGTCCAGATAGTCCAGCGTGATGGAATCCGGGCGTAGCGTTAGCGCGGCTTCGAGTTGTTCCGGCGTGCGCACCAAAAGATGTAGTTTGGCGACGTTACTCGCCGGGGCAGGCTGTGAGGAAGGGTTTGGAGCGACGGTTGCATCCTGCGATGCACTGCTTAACGACGCCAAGGCCTCCTCTGGTTTCGACGCGATGCGGTTCTCCGGCCCGGTGGCCTGTTCAATCTGTAGTTTCTCTACTGCCTCTCGCCGTAGCGCATTCAGCATCGAGACGGGAATGAATGGTTCGCCAGCCAAGTCCGCGTCAAATCGTTCCAGCCGATAGGCGGTGCCGCCGAGCCGTTCACACTGTATGCGGATCGATTCCGCAGTGGCCGCGTTCTTACCAGCGCGTTCCAGCACAGCGGCGCTGGCGACCTCGACGGTGATAGATGGGTTGTCAATCAGACTCCATCGCAGGACTAACGCCTCTCCAACATGCGCGGTCACCTGCAAATGGAGAGGTTGCCGGGCGATGGGCGTTGGGGATTCCGCTAACATGCGTAACTGCCGGTTGAGTTCCGGGTCGTCGTTGCGCCACAACAGATCACCCTGACGGATGCGCGCAAAGTCCACAGCTCCGTTAGCGAAGCGAAGCGTCAGTGTTCCGTTGCGGCCCGCCTCCACTTCGTAGAGTCGCCCCCCCTCTTCCTCTTCTTGCGGGCTTCGCCAGGATGCCGCGTCGAAGACCACGCCATCACCTGGCTTCAAGGGAGAAAGCCGATGAGCCTCGGCTGGCTGAAGCCCAACCTCTTGTGCGGAGACTCTTGTGACTGTACCCATCAGCACGCCGCGGTGCCGCGGAGAACGGCCTGTCACCACCTTCTGATGGTTGGTTCCGCTGACGAAGTGGGCTCCCAAGCCGCGCGAGTAAACCTGCTCCAGGCTAAGTTGATCCGCTGCCGAAACCGTGTGCTTGCGTTTTTCCCATGCGGCATCCACGGCCTGTCGATAGGCCTGGGTGGTGGCAGCAACGTATTCCGCGTCTTTGTAGCGTCCCTCAATCTTCAGCGCGGCCACGCCGGCGTCGGCGAGCTCCGGGACCTGCCGCAAGGCAAAAAGGTCTTCCGGCGAGAGTAGATACCGGGCGTCTCCCAAGGGTTGGATTTGTCCATCCACCACCAGTTCATAGGGCAGTCGGCAAGCCTGCGCGCACTGGCCCCGGTTCGCGCTTCGTCCTCCCCAGGCTTCCGAAGAAAAACACTGGCCAGAGTATGCGACGCATAGCGCCCCGTGCACGAACACTTCCAGATCGCAGTTGGTCTCTTGGGCGATCTGGCCGATCTCCGCGATGGAAAGCTCACGAGCCAGTGTGATGCGGGTGACCCCATGGCGTAGGGCCATTCGTGCGCCCTCCGCGTTGGTGATGCTCATCTGCGTGCTGGCATGCAGTTCCAACGTTGGCGCGATGGTCTGGGCTAAGCGCACCGCCGCATAGTCCTGCACAATCAGTGCATCCACACCGGCTTCGGCAAGTTGCCCAATGACCCGAGCGGCTTCTTGCAACTCGCTCTCGAAGATCAGTGTATTGAAGGTGACGTAACCGCGGACCCCACGCTGGTGCAGCGTCCGCATCAGTTCCGGAACTTCTGCGCGGTCGAAGCCCACCTTGGTGCGGGCGGTGAAATGGCGCAGTCCAAAATACACGGCGTCCGCACCCGCTTCAATGGCGGCGCGGACTTGGGGCCAATATCCCCCGGGACTCATGATTTCTGGCTTGCGGGCGCGTGGGATGCGCATAGAGGCTCTATCTATAGGGTAACGCGGACTGCGGGAAAGCCGGTTCTGCGCGTTTTCGGATCTGTGCTTGCGAGCCTTTGGCGTCTGCCGGTAACAATCCGTTGGCGCAACAGCCTCCTGTTTGAAATGTGTAAACTCTGCTGTCCATGTGCAACATTTAGACGCTTGCCGCCTCCTAACGGGCGAAGTCACCTACTTGCGCCATGCCGATTGCCTTTCGATTCTTCTTGCCGTTCGCCCTTGTGGTCCACGGGCTTTGCGCCGGGCTGGAGCCACCCAAGGGGTGGACGCTCGCTGACCGGGCTCCGCTTCTGGTCTATGAATCTGTTAGCCAAAGCAACCGTGGACTGCGTATCGAAATGCGAGATTCGGAAGCTCCGGACGGGGACCTTCAGAAGTATCTGGAGAACAAATTCGCCGAACTCCAATACCCAGCAGAAGCCACCGCGAAATGTCGACCGCGCGAGCGGCGTCCGGGCAGGGAAGTGTCCTGCAACACCACATCCTCCGCCGGGGCCCACACCTTTTACGCGATTCGCACGGACGACGGGCAGTTTCGTTTTGTTCACGTGCTGGCCACGCCCACGCTGGCGGTGATGCTACCGCAACTGATGAATACAAAGCGCATTCTGGATGCGGCAGAAAAGAACGTCGGGCGGTCCGAGGGGATGGTGGCTTCCTCCCGGAAAGCTCCGACAGCTACAGAATCACCAAAGGCTGCAGTGGCCGCCTCGTCTTGGGGCGATGCGCCTAAAGAAGCCCAAACGGCTGTGCCCTCTCCATCACGGCAAGGCAGCAGCCGTGCGGGCAGCTATGCCATGCAGGTGGAAGGGCTGTATCTTCATCTGAAGTACACGACCGGCGTTGGCGGGGGCGTCTACCCGGAGTATCGTCCCTATCTGTACTTCCGCGATGGCACGGTGACCACGGATCTGGCCATCTATCCGACCAGCGCTGCTGAAATGGATGCCTGGCGGAAGCGTCGCCCTGGGGCCTGGGGGCGTTGGACCCGCAATGGCGAGACCATCCGCATCGAATGGAACCAGGTATCGAAGCGTATCCGTAAGCCGGAGACGCTGGAGAAGTGGTTTGTGGCGCAGCCTGGTCCCCGAGGGATGCAATTGCAAGGACGGTATCAGTCCCTTGGCGGTGGCGGCAACACGGCCATGGGCGGTGATGCCATCGCGGTAGCCTGGAAGAATTTTGAGTTTCAACCGGGCAGCAAAGTGGAGACCGGCGCCGGCGCATTCACCTCCAGCGGTGGCGGCGGAACGGGCGTGGGCACCTCCACGCGAAGCCAAAGGCCCACCGAAATCCTGAGCTATCAAATTGACGGCAACCGCATTGATTTCATCGACGCACGCGGACAGCGCAGAAGTCACTGGTTCTTTCTGTTTCCCAAAGACGATAACGTGCTCGGGGTGGCAAACTCCGTCTATAACAAGAGCAAGAAACGCTAGGTAGAGTCGGATCAGCGTGTCTTGCGTGTTGCGCTGGCTGGGCGTGGCGCGTCGTCGATGTATAGCCTGGTTCTCCATGCTTCTTATCCCTGCAGCGGCGCTCGTTGGCGGAACTCCTTCTGTATTCCTGCTCTGTCAGGGTGGTTCGGAATGTCAAATGCTTCTGCAAACTGCGATGGGGGCATTGGCTTGCCGAAGAGATAACCCTGACCTTCCTTGCATCCGTGGTAAAGCAGCGCAGCCTGTTGCTTTTGTTGTTCGATACCTTCCGCGATTGTTCGGAGTCCGAAGCTGTTGGCCATGTCGATCACCGCACGAATGACAGCTGTATCCTGCGGAGAGTCCAGCATGCCCTGAACGAAACTCCGGTCAATCTTGATGCGGGTGAGGGGATAGCGCTTGAGTAGACTGAGTGAGGCATAGCCGGTGCCAAAATCGTCGACAGCGATACCAACGCCGTGGCGCCGAAGTCGATCCAGAGTCGCGAGCACGGCCTCATCGTGATCGAGCACGATATTCTCGGTGATCTCGATTTCCAGGGCGTCGGGGGGAAGGCCATGGCGGCTCAGGGTGGAAATCACTTCATCCACCAGGTTTCCCACGCGGAATTGCGCTTCGAACAGATTCACGCCGACCCGAAATTCCGAAGCCCCGTTGCGACGCCAGCGCGCGGCCTGCGCACAGGCCTCATCCAAGACCCACGACCCCACGGTTGCAGCCAGAGGACCACCTTCCAAAGTCGGCAGAAACACGGCAGGCAATAGCAGGCCGCGTGTGGGATGCAGCCACCGGATCAGGGCTTCCGCACCAAGCAGCGCGCCGTCTTCCAGGCGAACCTGGGGCTGGTAAAACAGCAAGAACTCGCCATCCTGCGCGGCGCGGTGTAGCTCTAGGCCATACAGCCTTCGTTCCATGGCCTCCATGCGCAGGGAAGGGACGAAGACAAAGGACTTCCCCCGTCCGTTCGCCTTGGCTCGGGATAAAGCAAGGTCGGCGTTGCCAATCAATTTGAGGGATTCATGGCCATGGGTAGGCGCTACAGCAATGCCGCAACAGGCATCTATGTGGAACTCGTGTCCATCAATGACGATGGGCTTGGCAATCTCCGTAGTTACGCGTTGTGCGATGGCCGCAGCCTCTGTCTGATCGCCGAGATCCCGTATCAGGATGGCGAACTCGTCACCACCGATGCGTGCTACCACGTCCTGTGGCTGGACAGATCGTTGGAGCCGCTCGGCCGTTGAACGCAGAATGGCATCCCCCACCATATGGCCGAGCGTGTCGTTGACGTCCTTAAAGCCGCTAAGATCCACCAGCAGCACGGTGGCGGCTCGTGATCGCGCTAACGCTTCTTCTACTTTGCGGTAGTATTCCCCGCGACTCGCTAACTGGGTAAGGACATCCTGCGATGCTGGTGGATGCTCTGGATCGGTTTCACGCAACCACTCCGTCATATCACTGAGCACGCCGATGAATTTGCAGCGGCCATTTTCCTTTGAGCAGAACAGCGAGCAGTGCAGCCGGAACTCGGAGCCATCCTTACGCAGGCCGCTGGCTTCCGGAAAGAAGCTGTGATGTTCGAGCGAGCTATCTGCAAGCGCGTGTTCGATCATGCTGTGGAAGGCGGTGCGGTCCCTTGCGGGCAACAGCATGTCGAGCGAGTTGCCTATCCCTTCCTCGGGCTTATAACCGAATAGGGTGGCCGCAGCGGCGTTCCAACTGACGATGATGCCTGCTTCGTCGAAACAAAGTACAGGTGTGGAGGCATGCCGTGAGAGGGCGAGGAAGGCCGGAGGCGTCTGGCGTTCCATGGAGGCTTCAATGCGCCGTAATTCCAGACGGTCGGTGGCCATCTGCGCCAGCTCTCGCAAGCTTTCCTGGTCGCTTTCGGTGAATGTGGCGCGCGGTTCATTGTCGATGACGCAGAGGGCACCCAGGGGATATCCATCCGGAGATCGCAGTGGCACACCGGCGTAAAAGCGAATTCTGGTGCTGCCCTGTACCAGCGGATTGTCATGGAAACGCTCATCCAGCAGGGCGTCAGGGACAACCATCACGCCGTCTTGCGCAATGGCATGGGCGCAGAAGGAGGCGTCGCGGGAAAAGTCCGCGTCACTGACGTGCTTTTCAAAGCCAACGCTGGCCGCGAAAAAGACGCGCTCGCTATCGATCATGTTCACGGCCGCAAGCGGCATATCAAACATTCTTGCGGCGATTTTCACGACGGAATCGAGGCTCGGGAGTTCTCGATCCACTCTCAGTCTATACTGCGACAGAGCCTTAAGCCGTTCCGGTTCCTCGTTGATTCGTGGAGGACACTTCACGTTAGCCTCTATTGCCTCCGTTATTCGTCAGAGTCGGCTCCCACCCTTGGCAGCATGTGACACTCCATGGAGCCATGGGGTGACTTAGTGTAATCAGGTTAATGTATCTCAGATCTGTGCGCCGCTGTCTAGTATGTTGTGCAGGTTGGCTGGGGGATGGCCGTAGGCCGATGTTTTGTGTGGACGGAAGGGCATGCGGCGATGTGGGGCGGAACTCGGAGGCAACTCGAAGGGGGCGAGCGGCGGTCTGGTTTCGACAATACGCCAACAGCGCAAGAGATGGAGCTTTGTCGCTATGCTGCAGTTGCATGGGGACCTCCGGAAGGTGACGTTTTGAAAGTGATTACCAGACCTTACGAGAGTGGCGACGCTAGCGCCACGGCAGAGATTTTCCTTGGGGCGATTACCGAAGTGGCATCCCGAGACTACACGCCGAGCCAAATCGCGGCATGGGCTAGGGTCGAGGATCTGACTGCTTGGGGAAGCGTACGCGAGAGTCGACCGACGTGGATAGCAGAGATCCATGGTCAGGTTGTCGGCTTCGCAGATCTAACCGGGGATGGTTTGCTGGACATGATGTTCGTTCATCCTCAATGCCAAGGCGTGGGCGTTGCCTCTTCGCTTTTGCACAAGGTCGAGGCGCAGGCGCGTGCTTGGGGCATGTCGTGTTTGTCCACGGAGGCAAGCAGGACAGCGCGGCCCTTTTTCGAAAGGCGGGGCTTTCGCGTCGTTCAGGCACAGCAAGTGCAGAAACGAGGGGAAACGCTGGAGAACTTTCTAATGGAAAAGAGCCTCGCCCTATAGTGCATTCAGCTAGTGAATGGCGGTGTTTGGGCGTGTTTCAACATCCCGGGCTGCGAGATGTGATTGCATCCACGTGCATTGGTTCTAGAGCGGCCGCAACAGGCCGAGGAAGATGTTCGTTGGATCTGGTCAGTGCCGGGTCTAAATGAGGGCACGGGACCGCAACGGACAACTGAAGTGATTGGTTGTAAACGACTTAGGGATGGCGGAGAGGGAGGGATTCGAACCCTCGGTAAGGTTTTACACCCTACGACGGTTTAGCAAACCGCTGCTTTCGACCACTCAGCCACCTCTCCGTGCTACTGGCGGGTCATTTCCGATGGTAACACAGGGAACGGGGCAAAATTTGAGTTCTGGCCAGTTTTCGGCGATACATTTTCGCAAGGTATTGGACGGTTTTCATGGGCGCATCGATCAGGCGCTTACCGCCAATTCGTGACAATACGCTGCTGTTTCGTGGTTTTCCGTGTCCGGTGACGAAACGAAGCCAGAAGCACTGCTTGTTTTGCGGTTGTGTGCGCTGGCTGGCGCGGCTTGGTGGGCGTTTGTTGTGTGGTCCATTTTCGCCGCTGTGCGCCGTTGCTGCTGGCGGGCCTCACGCTGTTTGGCGAGGGCGAGACGTTCTTCCCTGGTGCGATCCAGGCGAGCCCGGTCAAACTCGCGGATGGCGTCCTGGTGGCGGCGGTCCCAGGGACGGCGGTAGCGGGTTAGAAGTTCCATGGAATGGATGGCGGTGCTTACCCGGTCGCCCTCGGCGGAGAGGCAGTGGCCGGCAAGGGTTTGGCCGGTGGATTGCCCTTCGCTCGTGAAGCAGATATCCCACAACGCGGTTTCGGCGTCGTCAAAGCGGCGGAGCGCCCAGCGGCAACGTGCTATTTCTGTGGCAGCCAAACGTTCGCGGTCGCTTTGTGGGGCATAGACCTCGATGATTTCGTTTTCGAAGGCCTCGTAAGCTGCGGGGTCTTCGTTGGCGAGGATGCGGTGAGAGAGCACGGTGAAGCCGTGCTTACGTGCGTTCTGTGACGCGATCGATTTGCCCTCTGTTGTGCGGGGGCCGGTGGAATGGCGAGCGTTGGCGCGGTTACGTTCGGTGATCGGCAAAGCGTGCATGATGGTGACCTCGCATCATTATGGGAGGCGTCGTGCAAGCGCGGGGCTCGTTGGCGGGCTTAAGTTGTTTTGTTGGCTATGGATAGATCGTTTGTATTTGTGGAAATGGTGGTTTGCGGGATGGGGGTGGAGCGGTGGATTCGGTGCGGTGGTGTCGCGCCCGTTGGACGGTCGCGACGTGGAGGCTTCGCTGCTGTTCTGTTTGCCCCGCCCTAAAGGACGGGCTAGGCTCTGCCGCCCCTTCGGGGCTCAGAAGGCGGTGGTGGGTTTGTTACCACGGGTTCCATTCCCGTTGGTCATTGCACCCATGGCAACATGATTCTGCCGCGCTTTCAGCGCTGAAACTGGCGGGGGATTCCTGGGGTCTCCGTATGTCAGGGTGGAGTGCCGGTGGCGAAAGAACCTGATGGAGGACAGGGCGGCAGCGGTGCGGGTGGACGGCGTCGCGCGGTTCTCAGCAAATAAAGGAAATGGTGAAGAACCGCCAGATGTCGAATTTTTATCTCGAATTTTTAGCAGGGAATGTTCGGAATATTTCCGTAGTATTAGTCGGGGGGTGATATAGATGGCGAAAATGAACTGGTCGGCTTTCGTAAAGAATAAATTGATTCCCGAATTGCCGGAGTTTTCCTCGAGGGGAAGACTTGTTTATTTAAAGGGAAGTTCGCCTATCTTGCGTGGTGTGTATCTTGAAGTCAGTAGCTTCTTTCCGGGAAGCGTTTATTTGCAATGTCTCGTGTTGCCGCTGTGTGTGTTTCATGAGTATATTTCGTTTAGTATATTTAACCGAATTCGAAATCCGATAGACGGGTCCACGGTGTTTAGTTCCGCCGATCCTGAATTGATTATTGAAGCAATTTTGAGTGATGGTGGACCCTTTCTTGCCCGATTTGAAGGTCCAGAGAGGCTGTTGGAGGAGCTAGAGACGACATACCGAGAACTTGCGAAATCCGATATTTATTACGCAGAAATGATTGCTTGTACGTATTTATATTTGCAAGACTTTCGCAAGTCTAGAAAGTGGTTCCATATTATGGATAATGTAATATTTAAGCATCGAATTTATTACCCTGGAATGAGGGGACGTGTTCAGTTGATGCTGCACGAGTTATCAAATAGATCACATGAAGAAGCTTATAGCCGATTGGAAGAGTGGGAGCGCGTAACCCGCCGGAATCTGCAGATTGATTAAATAGCTAAGTATCCTACTCCGTCACTCCCCGGGCGATGGTATGGCGTGACGGTGCCGCGGATGGGAGCGTTGACATTGTCCATTGTGGGGGGGGCTTGCTGTCGGACGAGGACTGTGGCCTTGGTGGACTTCGTTGGTGTCGCCCCTTCGGGGCTCAGCGCATGGTGGTGGGGTGGGTGACCACGGGTTCCATTCCCGTTGGTCATTGCACCCATGGCAACATGATTCTGCCGCGCCTTCAGCGCTGAAATCGGAGGGGGATTCCTGGGTTCTCCGTTGGGCTGTTTGGCGAGCTGGTAGGGGAGGGTGCAGGGCGACGCCGATGGGTGATCGCGGGTGCCCCTATCAAATAGAGATACAGGCGGAGAATCAACTGACTCCGAATTTCTAAACTTGGCTCTTCCGGCATTCTAGTGGCTAGGGGTTCAGGTCCAGAGCGCCGCAATGGAAGTAAATGGCGTTGATGAAGTTCTGCTGGTTGCGGTAACCTCTGGCGGTTGCCTTCACCCATTGAAT
>Ga0182745_1000335_pt1 | contig 55135 bp, 40 predicted proteins | sample eDN3rd30CKraftBY_FD_128523 | JGI IMG/M metagenome (GOLD analysis project Ga0182745, IMG submission 128523) | Enriched backyard soil microbial communities from Emeryville, California, USA - eDNA 3rd pass 30_C Kraft BY (version 2) (version 2) | ecosystem: Environmental > Terrestrial > Soil >... | reverse complement strand
TTTCCAAAGAACGGCCTCTTGCGAGGCAGTTTCATGCTATCCGCAATTGGCTGATCCATCGAGACCACACGCCTTCATCCCACCCCTAAAGGGTGTGGGCTTTCGGCTAAGTTTCCGTGTAAGTTGACCTCGAGTCATCCAACCAACAGGGAATGCTTCCTACCGTAATTCGGCCTGATTCTTCGCGGAGCCCCGATCCCGTTGTCGTGAGCGCGTCTCCGGTGGTACGATTGAACCCTTGAAGCTTCGACGGACCCGAGAGCGTTTTCGAACGATATGATCGTCATCATCGACTATGGGATGGGCAATCTCCGCAGCGTCCAGAAGGCATTGGAGGCGGTTGGCCACCCCGCCGAGATCAGCGCGGACCCTGACAAAGTGAGACGCGCCGATAAGGTGATTCTCCCCGGCGTGGGAGCATTCGCCGACGCGATCGGCGAGTTGCGCAAGACCGGCCTGGGGGAGGCGTTTCGCGACGCGGTCCGAGCGGGAAAGCCCGCGCTGGGCGTTTGTCTGGGTCTTCAGCTTCTGTTTGATTTGAGCGAGGAAGATGGTCACCACGAAGGGCTAGGACTTATTCCCGGCAAGGTCGTCCGGTTCCAATCAGCGCCTGGGCTCAAAATCCCCCACATGGGATGGAATACCCTTCGAATTCGGAGGCCGTCTCCCTTGTTCGAAGGCCTCGGTCCCGACCCCTCCGTTTACTTCGTCCACTCCTATCACGCCGTTCCTCGAGATGAGGCCGACATCGCGGCCGAATCCGACCACCCCTCTCCGTTTACCGCCTCGGTCTGGCGAGACAACCTGATGGCTTGTCAGTTCCACCCCGAGAAGAGCCAACAACTCGGCCTGGCGATGTATGCGAATTTCGCCAGGCTTTGAACGAGGGAAGCACCTGTCCCCGAGGTGACTCGAGAGTCGGCGGAGGACTCTGCCCGATCGTTGTTTGCACAACGGTTGCGTTTTAATCGTGGTGGCCGAGCCGAGGTGGGTGCTTGCGACTCCCCCCGGGCGCGGCTACATTAAACCAGATCAAAGAACTGATGAGGCCCTGGTGAAGATCATGCAAGTGATCCCGGCCATCGACCTGCGAGGCGGAAACTGCGTTCGTCTCAAGCAAGGTGATTACAACCAAGAGACGATCTTCGGCGAAGATCCCGCGGGCATGGCCGCCCACTGGGAGTCCGAAGGAGCCACGCGAATCCACCTGGTCGACCTTGATGGCGCGAAGGCGGGCCGACCCGTCAACGTGGACGCCGTTCGAGCAATCCTCGATCGCGTCCAGGTCCCTTGCCAACTCGGCGGGGGCGTGAGAGACGAATCCACCATTTCCACATGGCTCGACGCGGGCCTGGAACGCGTCATCGTGGGAACCCAGGCCTTGAAGGACCCTGCGTGGTTCCAACGAATGGCCTTGAAGTATCCTCAACGGCTGGTCCTTGGTCTTGATGCGCGCGATGGTCGCGTCGCGACGGAGGGCTGGCTCGACGTCTCCTCGGTCGAGGCGATCACCCTCGCCGAGCAGTTCGACGACCTTCCACTCGCTGGAGTCGTCTATACCGACATCGCTTGCGACGGCATGCTCGAGGGGCCAAACCTGGCCGCCACCGAAGCCCTTGCACGTCGCCTGAAAACCCCGGTCATTGCATCGGGGGGTGTCGGACGTCTCGAGGATTTGGCGCAACTGGCGGCCTTGCCAATCGCGGCTTGCATCGTCGGTCGTGCCTTGTACGACGGTCGTTTCCGGCTTCACGAAGCACGGGAACGGGCCGGCGACGCTTCTCCAAGACCCTGAGACGGGCCCCGTCGGTCTTCGTCTCTCCCGGGTCTGGTCGCCGGTCCTTAGGCGGAATGCTCAGCCCATACCCAAAGGGAGACGAGACGCCATGACCACGACCTATCACATCACCGACATCCGCAACATTGCCCTGGCTGGACATGGGGCGTCGGGCAAGACAAGCCTGGCCGACGCCCTTCTCTTCAACTCGGGTGCCATCGACCGCCGCGGCTCGGTCGATGACGGCACCAGTATCTCCGACTGCGAGGATGAGGAAAAGCGCCGCCATATCACCATCGACTCGCACCTGCTCCACCTCGAGTGGAACGACAAGCAAATCCATCTGATCGACACCCCGGGATACCCCGACTTCATCGGGAACGCCATCAGTGGCCTGGCCGCCGTCGAGAACGTGATCCTCACCGTCGCCGCTTCCGCCGGAATCGAAGTCAACACCAGGCGGATCTTCCAGGAGGCGACTCAGCACAAGCTCGGTCGAATTATCGCCCTGACCAAGATGGACGCCGACAACGTTGATTTCGTCAGCGTGGTCGAGCGCATCCGAGAAAACTTCGGCCCGGGGTGCGTTCCCTTCTACGTCCCGATCGGCCAGGGCCCGAACTTCTCCGGGTTGATCGACGCTCTCGAGCCTCCCGAAGACGTTCCCAACGACTGCCCCATGCACCCCGCCGAAGCCTACCAACTGGTCGTCGAGCAGATCGTCGAGACCGACGAAGACCTCATGACCCGCTACCTCGAAGGGGAATCCATCCCCCACTCCGAGCTTCGCGCGGCGGCTTGCCATGCCATCGCCCTGGGACAGCTCGTGCCCATCGTCTGCGTCTCCGCTCGACTCGACATCGGCATCAAGGAGCTTCTGAGCCTGCTGGTCGATTGCAGCATGAACCCCTCCGACCTCCACCGCTTCGGCTCAAAGGCCGAGGGGGAGGGCGAAGACGTTGAGTTGTCACCACTCGAGGAAGGGGAGCTCATCGCTCAGGTCTTCAAGACCTCCAACGACCTGTTCATGGGCAAGTTGAGCTTCCTCCGCATTCATTCGGGCCGGATCGCCAGCGACACCATGCTCTCGAACCTGCGGACCGGCAAGACGAGCCGCCCAGGTCACCTGTACCGGCTTCAAGGCAAGTCGCTCGAAGAGGTCAAGGAAGCCATCGCCGGGGACATGATCGCAATCGCGAAATTCGATGACTTGCATATCTCCGACACCGTCACCTCGACCGGCAACGGGCACAACGGCCATGTCATCCTGAAGCCGATCAAGTTCCCCACCCCCATGGTCCCGCGCGCGGTCGAGCCGAAAACCCGCGAGGATGAGCCCAGGATCTCGGCGGGACTCGTCAAAATCGCCGACGAAGATCCCACATTCACCTTCCGGCGCGATTCACAAACGCACGAGCTGGTCATCTCGGGGATGAGCGAGCTTCACCTCGACGTGATCCAGCACCGGCTCAAGAATCGGTACAAGCTCGACATCAACACCCACGTTCCCCACGTCCCCTACCTCGAAACGATCCTGGGTGAGGCCGAGGCCCATCACCGGCACAAGAAGCAGACGGGGGGCCGAGGGCAGTTCGCCGACGTTCAACTTCGAATTCGTCCGCGCAACCGGGGCGAAGGTTTTCACTTCGTCGATTCCGTGAAAGGAGGGGTGATCCCGGGCCAATACATCCCGGCCGTCGAGAAGGGGGCCCGCGAACAACTCGAAAAGGGAATCATCTCGGGAAATCCCGTCGTGGATGTCGAGGTCGAAGTTTTCTTCGGCTCTCACCACGCGGTCGATAGCTCAGAACAGGCGTTCAAGACCGCGTCGGCCGCGGCGGTTCGCAAGGCATTCATGGAGGCTCGGCCGGTCCTGCTCGAGCCGCTCGTCTCCCTGGAGGTGGTCGTCCCGCTCGAAAAATTCGGCGACATCGCCGCCGACCTCGCCACCCGCCGCGGGCACATCCTGGGAATGGAAGCCATGACCGGCAACCTCCAGGCGATCAAGGCCACCGTCCCCTTGAGCGAGGTCATGCGATACGCCACCGACCTCAAGAGCATGACCGCGGGGCAGGGGACCTACACCATGGAGTTCCATTCCTACGAACCCGTCCCTCCCAACGTCCAGCAGAACATCGTGGACAGGTGGGCGAAAACCCGGGCGGGGATTGAAGACGACTAACCTTCGGTCCGCTTAAGTCAAATCCTCTGATCAGGGTCGCTCGGACCAACCTCCCGATTCGTGTGGTTCCTCAACACAAACCGGCGATGAGGTCTGAGCGGCCCAGGATCTAAACCCGCACCCGGAACTACGGCCTGAATCAAGCATCGTACATATCGTGGTTAGGATCGGGAAGCGCTGGCACCCGACACCTACAAATGCCTTTTTGATATTTCCAAATCTTCATGCCAAGAAAGAAACGCATCGCATTCGACTTAGACGATACGCTCATTCCCACTTCGTTGAACTTCCCCGTCGAGCAACAAGGTTGGGTAGCCAGATTCCTTGGTCACGAATCAATTCGAGAGGGAACGATCAAGCTGATGCGAACCCTCCGCAAGGAAGGCTGGGATATTGGGATCTACACCACGCCATTTCGTAGATCCACGTATATAAAATGGCTATTCTTGCTGTATGGAATCCGAATCAATTATGTAATCAATCAACATGACCACTATAAGAGAGTATCCTGTTGTGGCCGCGCTTATCAGCATTGCTCCAAATATCCACCAAAATTTCACATTGATCTGCTAGTTGATGAGTCGGAAGGGGTTTGGATCGAATCCCAAAAGTATGGCTTCAGAATCGCTCTGGTTCACCCAACGGAGTTAGGTTGGGGGGATGTCGTGCTCGCCAACGCCCGATCCCTGTAAGCAGTTATAGGTGCGAGAACCAGGGGAACTTTTTCCGAATGAAATCTCCAAGACGTAAGGCGACCTCATTCCCGAAACGCAACCATTTCACTTATTTCCACTAACGAAATTCTTAGAGGCAAAGGAAAAAATGAGTGTCGGGCATCGGATCTGCACTGAGTTCTCCCAGTACTCTTGGGAGAAATGCTCATGGCGAAGACCCTCGTAAGTGACGCTCTCTGGGAACGTATCGAACCGTTGTTCCCACCGCCACCGCCCCGGCGATCACGTTATCCCGGTCGCAAGCCCTTGAACTACCGGAAGATCCTGACGGGCATTATCTTCGTCCTGAAAACCGGCATCAACTGGGAGGACTTGCCAGCGGAACTAGGCTGGGGCTGTGGCAAGACCTGCAAACGTTATCTCAAAGCCTGGCACAAGGCGGGGATTTGGGACCGATTCCATCACCTCCTCCTCCAAGAACTCGAGGATGCGGACCAGATCGACTGGTCTCGCGGGGCGGCGGATAGCACCAAGGCCCGAGCCCTGGGCGGCGGCGACGACACTGGCCCTAACCCTACAGATCGAGGCAAATCGGGGGTAAAGCACCATGTCCTGACCGACGCCGAGGGCATCCCCCTGGCGGTCAACGTGACGGGGGCCAACGCTGCGGACGTGACCGAGTTGTTACCCTTGGTCGATGCCATACCCGACCTCTCCGGGAAAGACGGAGATCAGCCCACACAGCCCGAAGAACTCTATGCGGATCGGGCCTACGATTCGGAGCCACACCGAGAGGAACTGAGGGATCGGGGCATCGAGCCCAAGATTCCGAAGCGTCGGACCGAGCATGGTAGTGGTCTGGGTGTCTACCGCTGGGTGGTGGAACGGACCAACTCTTGGTTGCATAACTTCGGCAAGCTCCGGTTGCGAACGGATCCCGATGGAGCCATCCACAAGGCCTTAGTGGCGCTCGGCTCTGCACTTATCTGCATGAACTTCTTGTAAGCCTGCTCATTTTTTCCTTTGCCTCTAAAGAATCACCCTTTTTCAAAGGATTCAAAATAGATCACCTGCGATTCGACGAATTCCCAGACCGTTCGTGCCGCGGGTTGGTAAGCCCGATCTTCGCCATCATCGAAGCTGAAGACGGGAGGGTCGTCCGAAGTCCCATCGGCGATGAAGAACACCCAGTAGTATCCGTTCCTGCAGGCGAATACAAAATGGTTCTCCGGCAGGTCGCAATATTCCGCGTACTCGTCACTCTGGGCAAGTTCTGGAACGTCCTCGATTTTGAAGTACCAATGGTCTGAGACCATGAAGTCGCCGGCACCTCGGCCGAGCACGCGCAGGAACTGACGGTAGGACTCGGGCAACCGAACTGCGAGCTGCCCTTCGAGTGCGGCGATTTCCTGATCCGTGCAGCCATTCAGGCGAACTTTCGAGAAGCTGGGAATCGCCTGCAACCGATTTACTACCGACTCAGGTGAAGGAACGGGCCGCTCGACCTTGACCGTCCTTGGCTCAAGCAGTTGCCGAAGCTCGGGATTGTCGTTGCATAGATCAACAGGATAAACATGATATCGATTGGGAACGCTTGGATCAGCACCATGTTTAAGCAGCAGTTCGACGATATCGAGATAACCTCGATCCACCGCCATGAGCAACGGCGTATCGCCGGTAGGCCGGGCCAGGTTCGGTTCCGATCCCCGCTCGAGCAGAAAACGCACGCACTCCGTCAGGTGGAGATGGTGACGACTCGCGTGGAAGAGTGCGGTCTCTCCCGACTTATCCTTCAGGTCGAGGGATGCCCCATGCTCAACCAGAAGTTGAAGCATTTCAACCCGTTGCGTCTCGGTGACACGATGCTCGGACAAGCCCCCGCCGACGATTCCGTGCAGCGGTGGCCATCCAACCGTCGGCGCGGCGTTGAGCTCGGCTCCTTGCTCGATCCAGAATCTTAAGACCTCGAGCGAACCGACATAGCTTGCGCAGTTTTGTATGGGCGAATCGCCGTTTTGATCGCGAACATCGGCCTTCGCTCCAGCCTCAAAGAGTTGTTGAAGCACCGAGCGAGATCGGGCCACGAAAAGGGGGGTCTGTCCCCGCCTTCCTGGCTTGTTCGGTTCGGCCCCGCCTTCAAGGAGTCGCTTGACGCAGAGTTCGGAGTCGGCTTCGACGGCAAGGATCAAGGGGGTGTCCCGGTGCAGTGCCTCTTCCGCGTTCGGATCGGCGCCCTGGGCGAGCAGAATTTCAACGGAGCGGCCGTTTCCGGCACTCGAAGCGGCATGCAGAGGTCGTCGTCCAAACCAGCCGGGTTTATCCCGCAGGTCGGGTTGCCTCGACAGCAGCCGCGTCAGTTCCTCGGCGTCCGCTGCCGCCGCGAGATGAACGGGCTCATCGGCTCCACTGTGCGCCAAGGTCCGCCGTCCTCCCGCAAGGCTTCTCAAGCCAGTCCAGGCCAAAACCGCTCGAGACCAGTGCTGCGTCGTATCTCTCAATACACGCCTAACTCGAGACAGGACACTCATCCCGTGCTCCAGAATCGAGTGCCTGGGCCGCGTGGATTGTGAATGGGGCGAGTTTCGCTACCGATCGAAGGTGTCCCTGGCGAGTGAAGGAGGGTCGAGGAAAACGATAAGTTCCTCGACCCTGGTCGTGGAGGGCTCGAGTCGGGGGAGATTGGAATAGCCCGACTGGGCCCACCCGAAAGGGGTCGGACGGTGTAGGTTCGCGGTCAGTTGAACCCACCGAAGAAGCCGACTCCGAATCCATACCCGTAGAAAGGCCTTGCATAATTGTCGATATGGTTTTGCATGGAATTCGCGCGTTGAATCCCAATTTGCTGGGCCGCGCGTTGGTCGGCCAGGGTCGGCCCTCCCCCTTCGCCAAACCGGGCGACGCGGACGGGGTCGGTCCCTTGCTGCTGATTCTGGAACTGGTTGCCAGGCGGGTAGTACTCGCTGTAACGCCCAGCCCCACCGGGGTTGCGATATCCGGGGTTACGATATCCTCCACTCCGATCCCCCACGTAATAGTTCGGGTAGGGGTACGGATAGTGGTGGACGATACTGCGCCGGCGCGAGGAATACTGCGTTGGCCTGACCGCGGTCTGGGAGCGTCGAGGTTGGGGCAACTCACCGACTTGCGCGGAGGTTGGAGCGGGGGGGGTTGCCGGTGGAGACTGGGCCTGGACCTGGTCGAGAGAGACCAGAGTCCCAGCCATCAACACGGCCGAACTCATTCGTAGAAACCGGGTCATTGATGTGTCCTCATTGAGCGCACAATACCCCGGTCGAGATCCGAGACGATCGATCCGCGCGACCCGGGCGAGGTATTTCTCTGCGCACCTCTATTCTAGACCGGATTCCACATTGATCCAATTCCACGGAGCAATTCCTGGAACTTCTCTCCAGGCCTCGCCCGTGGAATTGGCTTCATGCGAAGAGTCGGTTCGAGCCCAGCGCGTCAAGGATTCCCTTCGCTACTTAACCCACGTCATAGGAAAGGTTAGGGGCAAGCCAGCGTTCAACGTCACTCACCGGCATCCCTTTCCTCTGGGCATAGTCTTCGACCTGGTCGCGTGTAATCAGGTCGACCGCGAAGTAACGCGCCTCCGGGTGGGAGAAATAGAGGCCGCTGACGGAAGCCCCAGGCCACATTGCGAGCGAGTCGGTGAGCCGGATCCCCGTGTTGGACTCGACGTCAAGTAAGTTCCAGAGGAGCGATTTCTCCGTGTGATCGGGCGAGGTTGGATAGCCTGATGCGGGGCGGATCCCCTGGTATTTCTCCTCGATCAGGTCGTCCTTGCCGAGATCCTCGCTATTCCCGTAACCCCACTCCTTGCGCACTCGTTCATGGAGCATCTCGGCGAACGCCTCGGCCAACCGATCCGCAAGTGCCTTGACCATGATCGAGTTGTAGTCGTCGTAATCTTTCTCGTACTTCGCAACCAACTCGTCCACGCCAATCCCCGAAGTGACCGCGAACGCGCCAATGTAGTCACGTTTGCCGGTGGAGCGGGGGGCCACATAATCGGCGAGACAACGGAACGTGGTTTGCCCCTGCCGCTCCCATTGCTGTCGAAGCATGGGGAACTTAAAGCTGGGTTCGGATCTCGACTCATCGGGGTAGACCAGAATATCGTTCCCATCGGCGTTCGCGGGGAAGATGCCATAAACGCATGAGGCGCCGAACGATTTTTGGTCAATGATCTCCTGAAGCAGACGGTTGGCGTCGTCAAAGAGCCGCTTCGCCTCGACGCCGACTTCCGGAGAATCAAAGATCTTCGGATACTTACCTTTCAGCTCCCAGGCCATGAAGAAGGGGGACCAGTCGATATAGGGGACCAGTTCCTGGAGCGGCACGTCGCGCAAGACGCGGACCCCGATCGACTCGGGGGTGGGGATCTCCGACCTCTCCCAGTCGATTGTGAATCGCCGCTTCTCGGCCTCGGCGAACGGCACCAGGTTTCGCTGTCTGCGCTGGGCGAAGCTGATGCGTTCCTTCTCCTGCAAGGAACGGTTCTCCGCCTCGAACAGGGTTCGCTGATCGTCCCGGCTCAAGCGATCCACCACACCCACGCAACGCGAGGCGTCCTTGACGTGAACCACCGCGCCATGGTAGCTGGGCGCGATCTTAACCGCCGTGTGCTTGGGACTGGTTGTCGCTCCTCCGATCAGGAGAGGCAATTCAAAACCCTCGCGTTCCATTTCGCGCGCCACGTGAACCATCTCCTCGAGAGAAGGAGTGATCAGCCCGGATAGGCCGATCATGTCCACCTCCTTCTCGCGAGCGGCTTCGAGGATCTTCTCGCAGGGGACCATCACGCCGAGGTCAATCACCTCATAGTCGTTGCAGCCCAGTACCACGCCGACAATGTTCTTGCCAATGTCGTGGACGTCCCCCTTCACGGTGGCCATGAGGACCTTGCCGCGCGCCTTCCGCTCGCTGACGTCCCCTTTGGCCTTTTCCTCTTCCATGAACGGAAGGAGATACGCCACCGCCTTCTTCATCACACGGGCGCTTTTCACAACCTGGGGTAAGAACATCTTCCCCGCGCCAAAGAGGTCGCCCACCACGTTCATCCCGTCCATGAGCGGCCCCTCGATGATCGAGAGGGTGCGGGTATAGGACTGGCGGGCCTCCTCGGCGTCGGCCTCAATGAAGTCGGCGTTCCCGATCACCAGAGCATGCTTGAGACGCTCTTCAACGGACGCTTCGCGCCAGGCAAGCTCCTTGCCGGTTTCCTTCTTGCCTCGCTTCTTGACCGACTCGGCAAACTCCGTCAGCCGGTCCGCGGCATCGGGCCGACGATTCAAGAGAACGTCTTCAACCCGTTCCAACAGGTCCTTGGGGATCTCCTCATAAACCTCGAGCTGACCGGCGTTGACAATTCCCATGTCGAGCCCGGCGTTAATCGCGTGATAAAGGAACGCCGCGTTCATGGCCTCGCGGACCACGTCATTCCCGCGATACGAGAACGAGACGTTACTGACACCTCCGCTCGTGAGGCATTCGGGGAGAAGCTCCTTGAGCTTGCGAACCGCTTCGATGAACTCGACCGCGTAGTTGTTGTGCTCTTCCAGGCCGGTACCAACCGTCAGGATGTTCGTGTCGAAGATGATGTCGGAGGGGGCGAAGTTGAGCTTCTTCGTTAAAAGGTCATGGGAACGGACACAGATTTCCACCTTTCGATCGGCTGTAACCGCCTGGCCTTCCTCATCGAACGCCATCACAACCACGGCCGCGCCGTAGTTTTTGACCAGGGTGGCCTTTTCGAGGAACGCCGCCTCCCCTTCCTTCAGGCTGATCGAGTTAACGATCGACTTCCCTTGAACACATTTTAATCCCGCCTCGATGACATCCCAGTTCGAGCTGTCGATCATGATCGGCACGCGGGTGATGTCGGGCTCGGCGGCGATGAGACGGAGGAACTTCGTCATCGCTTCGATGCCGTCGATCATCCCCTCGTCCATGTTCACGTCAAGGATATTCGCGCTTCCCTCAACCTGGTCGCGCGCCACGCTCAAGGCGGCCTCGTAGTTTCCCTCGCGGATCAGGCGGGCGAAGCGCTTCGACCCGGTGATATTGGTCCGCTCACCAACCATGATGAAGCTGGAATCGGGGCGAAGTGCGAGGGCATCGGTCCCGCTCAGGAACGACCAACCCGGCCGGACCTGCTTATGACGTGGGGCGATCTCGCGCACGGCCTGGTCGATCGCTCGAATGTGAGGTGGGCGCGTGCCGCAGCAACCCCCTACCAGGTTGAGCCAGCCGTTGGAGGCGAACTCGGCAATTCTCTTCGCCATGTGGTCGGGACTGCCGAGCGACCCGGGACTATCGTCGAATTCGCCCAGCGCGTTCGGCAAGCCTGCGTTCGGGTAGCAACTCAGGTAAGGGACCGCCAGGTTCGCCAGCGTCTCGACGTACGGGCGCATCTGGTCCGCGCCCAGGGCGCAGTTGATCCCCACGCTGAAGATTTCGTATGGCGACATCGACGCCCAGAACGCTTCGACGGACTGGGACGTCAAAGTTACGCCCCCGTTGAAGATCGTGGTCGAAACCATCACCGGCAGCCGGCGCCCGGTCTTTGCGAAGAATCGCTCGATCGCGAATAGGCAGGCCTTCAAGTTCAAGGTATCGAATGCGGTCTCGGCCAGGAGCAGGTCGGCCCCTCCTTCGACGAGCCCCTGGACTTGCTCGGTGTAGGCATCGACCAGGGCCTCGTACGTGACCGGCCGGTAGCTTGGGTCGGGGTTATTGGGATCCGACGGGTTATTCAACATCTTATTCGTCGGGCCCAGGCTCCCCGCGACGAACCGGGGCCGGTCGGGCGTCCGCTTCGTCATCGAGTCGGCCGCCCTCCGCGCGATCGCGGCCGCCTCTCGATTCAGCTCAACCACCAGATGCTCGAGGTCGTACTCCGCCATCGAGATCGTGTTGCTATTGAAGCTGTCGGTCGAGACGATATCCGACCCCGCCTCGAGATACTCGAGATGGATCTCCTCGATCATCTTGGGCTGCGTCAGCACCATGATCTCGGTGCAGTTCTTCAGGAGCTTGGAGTGATTCCGGAACCGCTCACCTCGATAGTCCTCCTCCGTGGGCTTGTGCGCGTGGATCATCGTCCCCATCGCACCATCCAGAATCATGATCCGTTCAGAGAGAATCTGATCAAGGCGAGCTCGTGTGTCGGTCATTGAGGGCTTCCAGGCGTCCGGGTGGGGACTGGGAAATGAGACGATCGTGATCGAAGATCGTTGTCTAATAGGCCAAGTTTAATTCATCACACAATATTAATATCTCACATTAGCACATCTCATTTCATTGGCGACGCGCGTTTCTCAACCAGCAAGACCCAGGTCAGTGCGAGGATGCCGCTGCCTCAGGTTCAATTAGAACGAAGTTGGTATCCGGACGTTCGGATTTGACCATTGCGTCGCTGGATCGAGAGACGCGTGTGTGAACTCCGCCAAGGGCGGGTCATGCGGGATTGAGTGATTATCTGGGCGCGTTTGATGGACTGTCAAGGTGTCTCAAAAGCGTGAGGCGAATTTGCGCATGTCCACTAGAGGATGTTGGGGCCTCCTTTTCCAACATCCCGGTAGAAGGAAACGTAGTACCTGATGTCCCCACGCTCGTTCGACACGACGGAGAAGCGAGGAGGCTTTGCCGCGGGGGGGGCCAGGCTCACATGCTCATGAGCCAGAACAGGACTCCGACGAAGACCGCCAGCCCCCAAAGACAGGTTTGCACGACGGGGTTGGGACCCCGGGGCCAGCGCCTCGTTCCAGATTGATAGCGTGCGGTCGAACGTTCACAGGCATGTTGCTTCCAGCGGAGTAGGGGCCTGGTGACCCCGCAATCCAGGCAATGAAACTGAAGAAGCCAGAGAATGATTCCCGTGCAGGCAAGGGTCAACAGGATCAAGGGGACATTCCGAACGCGAAAGGCATGGCGAGCGGCCAGAAACCAGGGGATCGAGACGCTTAGAGCGAGGAAAGGGTTGGCGACCAACCGCTGATATTCCTCGAAGTAAGTCCCTTGCGGAGCGTGGGGGGGCTCCGGAAATCGATCGAGCTCAGGGTCGTGCGAGCGTGAAGTTCTTGTGAATAACACCGATGTTCATGCCTTGCCGGTCCCACTTCCCAAGTCGGCGCTTGGCTTCATCGACGAAGCCTATTCCCCATGTTAGCGAGACTGGGCAAGCCTGACCAGTTGGCCGGCCTTGGGGATTCAGCATCCCCGAGCAATCGTTGGTCTCGGTCGGCGACCACTTTACAAAGTGGGTGAGGAATAGAAAAATGGCGGTTTGGTTTTTTCTGGAGGTGGCGGTTTGATTGGGGAATTCGCCGTGCATGAAGAAGCGATCCGCAAGGCGGACGTCCTGATCGAGGCCCTTGGTTATTTCCGGAAGTTCCAGGGCAAGTTTACCGTCATCAAGCTTGGCGGGTCGGTCATGGAGGATCCCGAGGCTCTTCGCGCCCTGCTCGTCGACATCGTCTTCATGCAATCCGTCGGGATGAGGCCGGTGGTCGTCCATGGTGGCGGCAAGGCCATCACGCACGCCATGGCGAGCGCGGGGCTCGAGGCCCGCTTTGTCCAGGGACGCCGATATACCGACGAGGCGACGCTGGAAATCGTGGCTCGTGTGCTGGCCGAGGAGATCAACGTCGATATCGTTCGACACATCACGAAGTATGGTGGGCGCGCCACGGGCCTGCATCACAAGTCCATCCAGTGCCTCAGAGGACGCCGCCTGGTTCTGCCCGACGCGAACGGTGGAGAAGTCGACCTGGGTCGCGTTGGCGAAGTGGAAGACGTGGATGTCCAGCCGATCGAGAATCTCTGCCTCGCGGGTATCGTCCCAGTGCTTCCTTCGTTGGCGAGCGAAGGGGAATTCGGTCCGTTACTGAACGTGAACGCCGACACCGCCGCCGCCGCGGTGGCCGTGGCGATCCGGGCGGAGAAGCTCGTCTTCCTGACCGATACGGCCGGCATTCTCCGAGACCGAGATGAACCCGAGAGCTTGATTCGGAGTCTAACCCCCGACGAGTGTCGCGCTTTGATCCAAGAGAAGATCATCGACAAGGGGATGATCCCGAAGGTGGAAGCCAGTCTTGCGAGCCTTCGGCAAGGGGTACGCAAAACCCACATTATCGACGGCCGGCTAAGGCACTCGCTCCTCATCGAGATGTTCACCGACAAGGGGATCGGCACCGAGATCGTCCTCGAAGCCAACGCCGGTCCCAACCGCCCCCGGTGAAGGCCGCCGCCTACGGCCAACGGCAACGGTCGGGCGAATTTCAAAGTGGCCCACCCTCGAGAGCGGCTTATAGCTCTCTAACTTTCTTTCGAAACGAGTCCTTAAGTCTTCTGGACCTAATCGTCTCTCCACCCCCACTTTTGCCCTAACGCCTCCCCAATACCTTCGGCCCCGAACAACGGGAGTTCCTGCATTGGCCCAAGCCGCGAATCCAACGTCGGAGCAAACGATTGCTCTGTTTGACAAGTATGTGATTCCGAATTACCGGCGATACCCGGTCAGCCTGGTCAGGGGCGAAGGGTCATGGATTTGGGACGCTGAAGGCAATCGCTATCTCGATTTTTTCCCGGGCTGGGGCTGTAACTTGCTCGGGCATTGCCCGCCTCGCGTGGTCGACGCGGTTCGTGAGCAGGTTGGGCAACTCATTCATGTTCCCAATACCTGGTACATGGAATCACAAGGGCAGTTCGCCGAGGCCCTCTCGACGCGGTCGTTCGGCGGTCAGTGCTTCTTCTGCAATAGTGGAGCGGAAGCGAACGAGGCAGCCATCAAGCTCGCACGCCTCCATGGAGCGAGCCGTGGACGCTACAAGATCATCACGGCGTTCAACAGTTTCCATGGCCGGACGTTCGCCGCGCTGACAGCCACGGCTCAGCCGAAGTATCATGAAGGCTGCGGGCCAATGCTTCCAGGATTTCAGTACGTTCCTTACGACGACCTCGAGGCGGTCAACGCGGCCTTCGACCAGGAAACCGCCGCGGTCATGGTCGAGCCCATCCAAGGAGAGGGGGGGGTCAATATTCCCTCGGCGGAATATCTCAGTGGTTTGCGCTCGCTCTGCGACGCGAATGGTGCCCTCTTGATCCTGGACGAAGTACAGACCGGGCTGGGGCGGACCGGGAAATGGTTTGGATACCAACATACTCAGGTCGTTCCTGATATCCTCACCTGCGCGAAGGCACTCGCCGGTGGCGTGGCGGCGGGGGTCATGATGGCGAAGACCGAAGTCGCGGCGCATCTCAAGCCCGGGATGCACGCGAGCACCTTCGGCGGCAACCCGATCGCCTGCCGCGCGGGGCTGGCCGCGGTCGACACCATTGAGCAAGACCAACTCCTGGAACGAGGTCTCGCCATCGGCGAGCGATTCCGTGGGCATTTCGAACAGCTTCGATCCGAACGTCCCGAACTCGTCAAGGCGATCCGAATTCTGGGTGTCATGATCGGTCTCGAACTCTCGTTCGACGCCTCCACGGTTGTGAGCGAGTGCCTGGAACAACGCCTCCTGGTCAACGCCACGCATGGGAATGTGGTCCGACTGCTCCCCGCCCTCAATCTCGAAGATGAGCAGATTGACCAAGGGTGCCAGATCCTGTGCGACGTGATTCGCCGACAGTCCGCCTGAGCGAGGCAAGAAAGGGTAAACCATGATCCGCCATCTCATCGACCTTTTCGACCTCCAGGCCGAAACCACCATCGAGTTGATCGACCGGGCTCTCGAGTTGAAACGCCTCGACCGGCAAGGGCACCGTCCTCCTTATCTGGAAGGCCGAACCCTTGGGATGATCTTCGAGAAACCCTCGTTGCGCACCCGCGTCAGCTTTGAAGCGGCGATTGCCCAACTTGGGGGGAATGCCATCTTCCTAAATGGGAAAGATGTGGGCATGGGCGTGCGTGAGAGCATTTCCGATTTCGCGCGTGTGATCAGCCAGTACGTCGATGCATTGGCGGTCCGCACGTTCGACCATGGAACGATCGAGGCGTTGGCCCAGTACGCGACGATTCCAGTCATCAATGCTCTCTCCGACCTTTCGCACCCGTGCCAGGCACTGGCCGACATGCTGACGATCAAGGAGATCCGGGGACATCTGGACGGCTTAAAGCTCGTATTCGTGGGCGACGGCAACAATGTGGCCCGATCGTTGGCCCTGGCCTCGGCGATGGTCGGAATCCACTTCGTCCTGGCCTCCCCCGAAGGTTATGAGTTCCCCCCCGACTTCCGGGCTCGGTTTGAGCGCCAGTTCGCGGGAACACCCTTGGCTGTCGATCACGACCCGCATCGGGCGTTGATAGACGCCGACGTCGTTTATACCGACGTCTGGGCCAGCATGGGGCAAGAACACGAAGCCGAAATCCGACAGGCCGCGTTCGCTCCCTTCCAGGTCAATCAGAGCCTACTCTCCAGGGCCCGAGCCAACGCGATCTTCCTGCACTGCCTACCCGCCAAGCGTGAGGAAGAAGTGACGGCGGAAGTTCTCGATGGATCGCAAAGCGAGATCATCCTCCAGGCCGCGAATCGACTGCACCTGCAAAAGGCCCTGCTCATCTGGCTCCTTACCGACCATTGGCCTGAGTTTCCGGGCCACCTCGTTGGGAACCAGCTTCAGAGCCAGTCGTCGAACTAGCCCGCCAGGTTGAGCGAGCGTAAGCTCCCTTTTCCCGCGCTCGCTCGGGAAACCCACCGGGCCACTCATTCAATTTGGACCGCTGCGCACTGGAGTCACGCATGCCTCGCCACGACGGACGCGCCCCACACGAGCTCCGAGCCATTCAGGTGGAGCGTGGATTCGCGCGCAATAGCGCCGGGAGCGCCCTGTACCGCTCGGGGAAAACCACCGTACTCGTTACCGCGCACTTCTCAGAGAAGGTGCCTCCCTTCCTGGAGGGGAAGGAAGTTGGCTGGTTGACGGCCGAGTACGCGATGCTTCCCGGAAGCACCCCCACGCGCAAGTCGCGTGGAACCGACGGGCGTTCTACCGAAATCCAGCGTTTGATCGGTCGAAGCCTGAGGGCCGTTCTCGACATGAAGGCCCTCGGACCCTTAACCCTGCATGTCGATGCCGATGTCCTCGAAGCCGATGGAGGCACGCGCACCGCGGCGATCACCGGGGCGTTCATCGCCGTGGCCGACGCGATCGCCAGCCGTTTCGGCGAGCTTGGCCGTGGCATCCTCAGGGACAGTGTCGCCGCGGTCAGTGCGGGAATCGTCAATGGTGAGGCCGTCCTCGATCTCGACTATCCAGAAGACTCGCGGGCGGATGTGGACTTCAACGTCGTTCGGCTGGCCAAGGGGGGACTCGTCGAGGTTCAGGGGACGGGCGAGGGGGGAACCTTCACACGGGCTCAGCTCAACGCGCTACTCGACCTCGCCGACCAGGGGATCGATCACCTCGTTCAGATTCAACGTGAGGTCCTAGGCCAGAACTGGCCCTTCTAATTCAGGATAAGGGCAGAGTTTCTGATCAGAATCCAGCTCGCCTGTTCGATTCCCCTCGATTCGATTCTGCCCTGCTTTTGCACCTGTGAGCGAAATCCAAGGACGAATAGTAGCCCGGATTCACGGGTGAAAATTCCGTCTAGGCGATGGCGATAGGTTCTGCTAAAGTTCGGCCCTCTACGTCGCCGAGGCCTCACCTTCGTCACAAAATCCGACGGGATGGATCCAATCGGAATCATTGTGGTTCGCAAGACAATGGAGGGATTCTGTCCATCCTCCCTCCACCCTTGAACACCGCGAACCCGACAGGATGAGGGATCGCTCATGAAGTTACGACATGCCATGATGGCCTTGGCCGGGACAACGGCCGTCTTCTTCACCCAGACGACACACGCTCAGAATCCATTCAAGGGCCTGTTCCGTCCCCCCGCCAATCAAACCGCGCCGGACAACAGGAACGGCGGAACCGCGAACGCTCAGCCTAGGGGAGCGGCTCCCGTGGATCCGAACGTGCGCACGGCCAGCAACCGAGCCACCATTCTCGAGCCAACGCCGCTCGACCAGATCGAAGCGCCCGCCATCCAGTTACCACAGGACGCGATCGAACCCTACCTGTTGACCAAGGATGCTGGTCCGTTCATGGTCCTGGCTCGAACGTTCCGCGGGCCAGAGGCCGAACGGTTCGCGCTGGCCTTAGTGCTCGAGTTGCGGAACGAGTATCAGCTCCCCGCCTACATCCTTCGAACAAAAGACTTTCCTCGGAACAGCAACATCCGCAACGTCCCACCGACCGCCCCGCCAGGGGTCGACCGGGCTAGACTCGGCGACCCAGAACGGGTCAGGACTTACGATGAAGCCGCGGTACTCGTTGGGAACGAGAAGTCGTTAAAAGGCTCGGAAGTCTTGCTCCACAAGGTCAAGAAGATCCGCCCTCGCTGTCTCGACGGGCTTCCCAAGCTTTACTTCTGGCGCGAGGGATTGAGTAGCGCGACGCGAACGACCAATCCGTACGTTCCAGCCCAGAACATCTATCCAGGGAACAAAGACGCGTTCGTCGAGCGCATGAACCAGGCTCCCAATAGCATCTATCACTGCCCGGGTCGTTACAGCTTGCAGATCGCCGACTTTTCGGGACGAGGCAGCTTTGAAGTCAACGGCATGCAAGCCTTCGATGACGGAGGCCTGAAGCGGAGTCCACTCGTCACCGCGGCGAACGATGCCGAGGAGCTGGCGGAAGGGCTCGCCAAGGCGGCCGAGATTCGCCAACTGGGTCAACCGGTTTATGTCTATCATGACCGGACCTCGAGCAAGGTGCTTATTGGTTCGTTCCAGGCGCCAAATGACCCTGCGGCTGTCCGGCTCCGCGAAGAAATGATCCGACTTTCCGCCCAGCTCATTCAACCCAACATGAAGGTCGGCCGAAAGAAGGCGGCGGTCGACAAGATGATCGTACCCGCTTCAGTCCTGACTGACCTCGAGACGATCAAGCCTCACTGAGCTGAGACAACCGGTTACCTCAATCAGGCATTCTGGCTCACTGGGTGCAACGCTCAATCTTAAATGAATGAAATGAGATGTCCGTCGTCGGGTCGACATGCCATGATCGACCTGACGACGGACTTGTTTATTGGTCGAGCTCTTCGGTTCGGCCTACTCTCTCACCAATTGGTGTTCACCATCCACGAACCCCCGGGAAGTCAGGGCTGAAGGATGACTGAGAATCCCGTTCGCGCCATTCCCCTGGTGATCGGCACCCGAAACCGTAAAAAGGGAGTTGAGATGGCTCAACTCATTTTGCCCCATTGGGAATCGAATCCCCGACTCGAACGGCTCGAGGTTCGATCGCTGGCCGACTTTCCTGAAGTGCCTGACGTGATCGAAGATGCCGACACGTTTGAAGGGAACGCTCGCAAGAAAGCGTCGGAGGTTGCGATCGCGATAAGGAGCTGGGTCCTCGCCGACGACTCAGGGCTGTCGGTCGATGCGTTGAAGGGAGCACCTGGGGTCTTCTCAGCCCGATACGCAGGCGAACCCACCGACGACGAAGCGAACAACGATAAGCTAATTCGCGAGCTCGCCTCCGTACCCGAACCAAATCGAACCGCCTCCTATATTTGTTACCTCGCCCTCGCCGACCCCACAGGCGTGGTCCGCCTGGAAGCGAAAGGAACGTGCCGGGGATTGATCCTCTCGGAACGAAAGGGGAAGCAGGGTTTTGGATATGATCCCTTGTTCCTGATTCCTGAGTATCACCAGACCTTCGGAGAGCTAAGCGCCCTGGCGAAGCACCAGATCAGTCACCGGGCTCGAGCGTTTGGCCACTTTCGCCTTGGATTAGACCGGCTGATCGCGACCGGTGCGATGGACTCGGCCTGATCGCGTCGCGGCCTGGTCTCTTTGTAAAACCTGCCCACTCGACTCGACCTGGAACTCGTTCGACCGATTGAGTGGGGCATCGGTCCGCACGAGCATCCAACCCCTTCTCACCCTCACGATTTCGGCCTGAGATAACTCAGATCACGAAGGGTTTTGTAGTTCACACGACCACGCTCGGCCAGTCCACTCCGCGCATGCGGACGCCCTTCATTCTTGCGAATGAAGGGCGTCTTGATTACCTGTGCTCAAACTTTGCGTTCGATTGCGGCTTGGAACTCAATAGCGGCCAAGCAGCTTGCCGAACAGCGGGTGCTTGCGATCGCAAGGGTCGCAAGCGGGGAGGGTGGTGACGGGCACTTCGGCCTGGGCCGAAGCCACCACACTCTGAGCCGAGGCGACGACCGGGGTCGGGCAGTGCACGTCCGGGGTCGGGCAGTGCACGTCCGAAGTCGGGCAGTGGAGGGTCACGGGAACCTGTACACAGACTTCGACCGGAACCTGGCGGCAGATGGTCCGAGGTACGCACACGGTGCGGCACTCGTTGACCTGTCGCTTCACCGTCACGGGACAATGCACCGTGGTGGTGACCGGAATCTGGCGGCAGACGGTGTAGGGGACCTTTCTCGTGCACTGGACGGTCTGCATTTCGCAGATCGTCTGGGGCACGATCCGAACGCATTCCTGAGTCACTGTCTCGCAGATCGTCTGGGGAACCCGCTTCACGCAGGTTTCCTGAACCATCCGGCAAGTCGTGACCGGAACCTGGCACTGCCGCGTTTCCGTCACCATCCGGCAGGTGGTGACCGGAACCTGGCGAACCTGCTGGGTGGTGACCATCCGGCAAGTCGTGACCGGGATCCGTTTGTAGGCCGTTTCACGAACCATGCGGGTGAAGGTGCAAGGGACAACCTTAGTGCAAGGAACCTGGACCATCCGGGTGACCGTGTAGGGCACCTGGCGAACCTGAACCTCGGGCACCATTTGGGTGACGGTGTAGGGCTCTTGTCGGCACTGGGTCTTGCAGACCATCTTGGTGACCGGAACCGGAACCATCCGAGTGCAGGTCTGCGGGACCATGGTGCAGTACGAGTACGGCACCGACTTGGTCGCGGTCTCCTGAACCATCCGGCAAGTGGTCACGGGCACCTGCTTGACGTGCTCGGAGGTGACCATCTCGCAGATGACGCGAGGAACTTGCTTGACCACAGTTTCAGACACCATCCGGCAGGTGGTGACCGGAACCTGGCGAACACATTCCTGCGAAACCATCTGGCAAGTGGTGACCGGAACCTGGCGCTGAATGACTTCAGGCACCTGGCGGCACACGGAGTAGGGAACCTGTCGGCGAACCTGTTGGGTCTCGAAGACCGTGCAGTTGACGTTCTCGACAACGGTTCGGGGGCACCAAACTCGCTTGCAGACGTAGGTTGGCGGGCACTGGACCCAGCAACCATTGACACAAACCATCTTGCCGGGGATCTCAACCTGCTGGGTCACCCATTCGCCAACCTGGCGGGTCACCTGGCGGGTCTCGGTCCGAGGGACGCAGACGGTCTCGCACACGTCACGATAGGCGGTCTCGGATACGTTGCGGTAACGGGTCTCGCTCACGGTCTGCATCGTGGTGTTTTGCACCGGGCGGCAGATCGTATAGCGTTGCTCCTGCATGACGGTCTCTCGCACCGGGCGGCAGACCGTGTAGGTGCAATTCTCCATGACCGTACGTCGGACCGGTGTCTGGACCGTGTAGCGGCATTCCCGCATGATGGTCTCACGCACAGGCCGGCAGACCGTGTAGGCCACCTGCTTGTACGCACACTGCCGAACCGGAACCATCTTTGTGTACGGCTGAGCCTGCAGGACCGTGCACTGGACCGGAACCTGAACAGTGTAGGGGACCGTGCGGTAGCAGGTCTTTTGCACCGGTCGGCACACCGTGTAGGTGCAGTTCTTGTAGGCGGTTTCCTGAACCGGACGGCAGACCGTGTAGTTCACCGTCTTCATGACCGTCTCTTGCACGGGACGGCAGACCGTATAGGCGCAGTCCTTGTAAGAGACTTCACGAACCGGAGTCGTGACATTGTAAACGCACGTCTTCAGCGTGGTTTCACGGACAGGGCGGCAGACCGTATAAGTTCGGGTCTGCATGTGCGTCTCACGAACGGGCCGAGAGACCGTGTAAGCGCAATCCTTCCAGACGGTCCGGCTGACCGGGCGCTGAACGGTATAACGCTGTTCGGTCGGCACCGTGCGATACGACGGCCGCTGAACCGTGTATGCCTCGTCTCGGAAGCACGTTTCGCTGACGGACCGCATCGTGGTGACGGTCCTGGGCTGCATTACCGTTTCGCAGACTTCGCGAACCGTATTAATCTGCTGACGTTCGTATATCGTTTCCTGCACAGACTGCATCACAGTCTGACGCTGGGCTTGATACTGGATGTGCCCCCCGCAATCCTGGGGCACGGGACAACATCGTGTTGAGGCCCCGCCAGCATAACTGGCCGCCTCTGCCGGGTGCTCGGCCACCCATCCCCCAACGATCAGGGATATGAGCGCAACCGATAGAAGATTCCGCATCTCACGCTCCTCAATCACACTCCCGACCTATATCTCGCACTATCGACGAGCCCGCGCCCGTAAGCTCCGCTTGGGCTACGGACCCGCTAACTCACACATAGTGTTCGGTCCCCCATGGTGGCCTGCTTAAGTCACTTCCCTAAATTTCCTAGTGAACCAAAACCACCAAAACGCAGAGTTTACCCAGGTGTTACTCAGACTTGCCAATTCCCCCTTACTACCATTCAAATACACAAGAAGACCGGATTCCGCGAATCACCTTCGACCCTCAAAAATTAGCCAGCTTTCCATCGATAGGTGTTTTGGACTCGACCTCTGCCACCAGGAACCGAGATGACTGGCGTTCAGGACGGATAGCGGTAGGCTAGGAACACTTTTGAGTTTCGAGTTGAAAACAGGTTGAAGGCTCGACGGAAGTCCGGGAGAGAGTACGAATGGGAATCCTGGAACAGTTTCATCTCAACGGGCGGGTTGCGTTGGTCACCGGCGGCTCTCGAGGATTAGGGCGCGTGATCGCCGAGGCACTCGCCTCGGCCGGCGCGAGCGTGGCCCTGTCCGCGCGCAACCAGGATCAGGTTGAAAGCGCCGCGACGGAGATCCAGCAGGCGACCGGCTCTCAGACTCTCGGACTCACAGCGGATGTAACCGCCGAAGCCGAGGTGAATGACATGGTCAGCCACGTTCTCGAGAAGTTTGGAAAACTCGACATCCTCGTCAATAACGCTGGCATCAACATTCGAGGACCCATTGAGCGGCTCAAGGTTTCCGACTGGGACCAGGTCATCGACACGAATCTCAAAGGCCCATGGCTATGCTGTCGGGCGGCGGCCGAGCCAATGAAGCGGCAAGGTTGGGGCAGGGTCATCAACCTCTCCAGCATGCTGGGAGAGGTTTCGTTGCCCGGGCGAACACCCTACGCGTCCAGCAAGGGAGGGCTCACCTTGCTCACCCGCACCCTCGCGCTTGAGTGGGCTCGAGACGGAATCAATGTGAACGCAATCTGTCCCGGACCCTTTGCCACGGAGTTGAACCTGCCACTTCTGAACGACCCAGAGATTAACGCCGCGATGCAGGCGAAGATTCCGCTCGGGCGTTGGGGAATGCCAAGCGAGGTTGGCCCCGCCTCAGTCTTTCTAGCATCGGAAGCATCAAGCTTCGTAACAGGTGCCTGCTTGTTTGTCGATGGAGGATATACTGTACAATAGTTTGTGCGAACCCGCCTTGCCTCAACGGAATCCAAGCTCAAAAGCAACTGGGCGCAACCTTCAACCGGTGGGAGGATCGAGGCCGGCAGGTTCACCACTTCCCTTGCATCTCGATCAATGAACTTTATTCTCGAGAGTCGAATGTCAATCGAATCAGCACTTACGATCCCCTTAGGATTTCGTACAGCGTCGGTTAAAGCGGGTATCAAGCCGTCGGGGGGACTCGACCTGGCCTTGCTCGTAAGCGATGTCCCCTGCGCAGCGGCTGGAACCTTCACCACGAATCGAATCTGTGCGGCCCCGGTACGTTGGGACCGGCCACTCGTCCCTTCCGAATCGATCCGTGCGATCGTTGTCAACGCGGGCAATGCGAACGCAGCGACGGGCGAACAAGGCGAGAAGAACGCCGCGGAGACCGCTCGAGTCGCCGCGGCCGAGTTGGGGTGTGAGCCCAGCCAGGTCCTGATCGCCTCAACGGGGGTGATCGGTCATCAGCTCCCCATGGATTCGCTTCGCAACGGAATTGGTCGCGCGTTCGGTGCCCTGTCCGCGGAGCCCGCCGACTTCCACCAAGCGTCGCATGCGATCATGACAACGGACACCAAGCCCAAGCTGGCCTCGAGCCAGTTAGTGGTCGACGGTCAACCCATCACCCTTCTGGGGCTCGCCAAGGGGGCCGCGATGATCGGCCCGCGCATGGCGACGATGCTTGGATTCTTGATTACCGATGCGCGGGTCTCCGCAAAGGATCTCCAGTCGATCCTTTCCGATGCCGTCGAGGCTTCCTTCAACTGCATCTCGGTCGAGGGGCACACGAGCACGAACGACACGGTTCTCCTGCTGGCGAATGGCGCGAGCTCGGAAAAACCTTTGCAAGGAGCGGACCTGGAACGATTCGCCGAGCTTGTGCATTCCACCTGTCAGAAACTCGCGCGGATGATCCCCGACGATGGGGAAGGGGCCACTCACCTAATCACAATCGATGTCGAAGGCGCACGTGACCGAGAAGAGGCTCGAACGCTCGCCCGAGCCGTGGCCGACAGCCCCTTGGTGAAGACAGCCGTCGCGGGCGCGGATCCCAACTGGGGACGTATCGTTTCAGCCGCGGGTTATTCGGGAGTCGACTTCGAGGAACGAGAGCTTTCCCTCTGGCTCAACGGAACGCCCCTCTACAAGGACGGGATGCCGCTCGACTTCGATGCACAGACTGTCTCAGCCAACCTTCGCGCCGAGCGAGAAACCACCATCCGTCTCCAATTCAAACGAGGCGAGGGGGCCATCCGATTCTGGTCGTGCGACCTGACAGCGGAATATGTCCGGCTCAACGCGGACTATACCACCTGAGAGGGACCCGACTGGAATCTGATCAACCGGATCAGTCGCGTGAGAATGGAGGGGCGCTGGCCGAGAAAACGACTGGCGATCCCCTCGACCATTGGAACACACATTACACCAATGAGCTCAAGCTTAGCCACAATTACAAGCGTTAGCATGTCGTTGTGAATTGTTTGAATAATGGGTGTTTTACAACGTGTGTTAGCTCACTGCTCAATATTAATCTGAGGAATAAAAAACGATTCACTCGCTTGCGCTTCGGGCTTGTAAGGAAGAGGTTTATCTTCTTCATAGCCGAGGCGTCAGTGAGTGAATTGCTTTGACATCAAAGTCAGGATTCAACTGTCGCGCTGGATCGATTCGGAGCTCAGGCGTCGGGCTTTCTCACGGCGGCGGCCAATGGGCGAAGGATCGCGAGCATCGTGTTCAGATGAGCCAGGCGAGGGCCGAAACGGTCTACGAAGTCCGTGAGGGCGAAGTCGCCATCGATCAGGTTTTCATGGTTGTCGGAAACGTAGGTAGCCAACTCCCCCATGAGAGAGGCATGCACCTTTTCCAGGTTGCCCAAAGATTCCCGGCAGTGCTCAAGCACGGGTTCATGCCCTGACTGCCAGCGTTCCAGCTCGGCGACTTGACGGGCACGCTGTTCTCGATTTACCTGCGCGGCTTCACGGGCAAGCTCGAGTTGCTGTCGTTGATTTTCGAGGATCTGTCGCTGGATTTCGAGAGTCTGATTTTGCAGATTCACGAGAAAATGGAGCAAGGCGACAGGATCACTATAGTTGGTAGGCACCTGCGAAGGCCCCTGTCCAGTCGGCGACACTTCCATCCGATATGTCCAGGGCGGCGACGATGGGTTCTCACGAGAGGACACCCGAACCTCCTTCAATGAGCGACGGGGGAGGCATAGTCCGTTGGGAGGCAGGATGGTCTCTATGACTTCCCACTCGATTCAGAGCACTTAACTCCGAAGTATACGCCACAAATGGCTGCTCGCACAGCCCAAGACGAAGCCAATCCATGGTATCACGTCCACCGTTGTGGAATCGCACCAGACGAGCGAGGCCAATCCGGCGAAGTGTTGATCCTGCTCGAATCCAAAGGGGACAGCTAATCTCCCTCCCCGCAACTAGCGTCCCAGTCGTTCAAACGCGGGGGGAAGCGAGGTCAGGAGGTCGGACGCGATCATGCCCACTTCACCGAGCCGATCGCGTGCCATGTCGCCAGCCAGTCCATGGACGTACACACCAAGCTGGGCCGCCTCGAACGCGGGAAGCTTTTGCCCGATTAGAGCCGCGATCACTCCTGTAAGAACGTCGCCCGAGCCGCCGGTTGCCATTCCAGGGTTACCCGTGGAGTTGACGTGGACCCGCTCTCCATTGGTAACGATCGTCCTGGCTCCCTTTAAGACGACAACCAAATGCTCAGCCTGGGCCAAAGCCATTGCATGCGCTTCGCGGTCCGCCTGGATTTCCGCCGTCGAACGTCCCGTCAATCGGGCGAATTCGCCGGGGTGCGGTGTAATCACAACCGGCCGTTTCAACTCACCGAGGTGCTGGGTTTGCCCGGCCAGGGCGTTTAGAGCGTCGGCGTCAAGAATCGTGGGTACGTGGACCGAATCCAGGATCCAACGAACCAGGTCTCTAAGGTCGTCCGACTGGCCGATTCCGGGCCCGATCGCGACGACATCGACCTTCTCTAGCAAAGGAGTTAACGCTTTTTTGGCGGGTTCGGCCCGAATGAGACCCACCTCGTCCGCGTCCAGTGGTAGGGTCATGAGGGCGGGCTCGAAGCTCGCCACAGTCGGCTGAACTTCGGCCGAGGTTGCCACCCGCACCAGGCCCGCCCCCGATCGCAAGGCTGCGATTCCCGATAGGGCCGCGGCCCCCGCCATTCCACGTGAGCCCGCGATCACCAGCACTGAACCGTAAGTTCCCTTGTGGCCATCGGCGGCCCTTTGAGGCAACCTCGGCAACGCTCCCCCGGTCGACTCGAGCTTCATCCTTCCCCCTTCGATCATGCGCCTTTGGGGACCTGAGCGGATTTCCTTGCCTGTCCCGCGCGCCGGGCAATCAAGCCGGCGACGTGCCCCCCTTTGAATCCAGCGTCGATATTGACCGCCACGACGTTGGAGGCACAACTATTGAGCATACCCAGCAACGCCGCCAAGCCCCCAAAGCTCGCCCCATACCCCACGCTGGTGGGGACGGCGATGACAGGGCAGTCGACTAACCCCCCCACCACGCTCGGCAGGGCCCCCTCCATGCCGGCCACCACCACGACCACGTCGGCCCCTCCCAGGGCGTCGAGCTTGAGCAAGAGCCGATGGAGCCCCGCGACTCCGACGTCGGCGAGCATGGACACTTCGCAGGCCCAGGCCTCGGCCGTAACCCGGGCTTCCTCACCGACCGGCAGGTCGCTCGTTCCCGCCGTTACGATCACCACCTTGCCCAGTTTTTCCTCCGTCTCGCGTCCTCCTCTTAGGCGGAAGGTCCGCGCCGTTTCGTTATGCTCGCCGTCCGGAAACACGGCCTTCAGATGGGCCGCGACGGCGGGCTCGGTGCGCGTGACCAGTCCGCCCTGCTCGTGCTTCGCGAGGACTTTCAGAATCCCCTCGATCTGTTCGGCGGTCTTTCCCTGGCCGAAGATGACCTCCGGGAAGCCACAGCGAACCGCACGATGGAGGTCGACCGTCGCAAACTGGCCGGCATCCTCGAAGGGCCTCGTCTGAATTTGCCGTGCCGCGTCGCCAGGAGTAAGCACACCCTGTTGCACCCGCTCGAGCAACGATTTCAGTTCATGAGAATCCATGGATTTCTTACCTGCTCGCCTGGCCTTGGCTCGGTCGACTGCCGACTCAACGAACCTCGAATCCCGTTACCTCTTGTAACCCGGCAAACCGTATTCCGCAATCAAGGTGGGCTTTTCTCGCCTCTCTTCTCAATCGAATGTTCGCTCCGGTCCGCTCATCCTCAAGCTCGAGAATTCAGCGTGCGCCAAGCTCGGGCTAGGGAAGCGTGGAGTAGAGGACGATGTTCGTGGCAATCCGCAGGGCACTTTCGTGAAGATACCCTTTGCAATCCAGGCTTTGGTGTCGCTCCAAAGCGCAGCCCAGATCGAACCTGGAGTAGATAATGGCCCAGTGTCCGTCGACTTTAACTCCCTCCAGCAGAGGCCTCCCCTTCGTGCCTCCGGCCGCTCGAGACAGCTCAACGTCAGTCAGGTCATAGCCGACCCTGCTCGTGTAGATCTCGTCATCCCGCGGGATCTCCACCAACTCACCTCCTGGAAAGAGCTGGGAGACAAATCGCCGGAAGGACGTGTCGAACGACGGGCTCCCGCAGGCCGCGTCGGCGAATAGCGTTCCCCCGCCCGGCTCGAGATGGCGCCGAATGGCTCCCAGTTCTTCCTGGGAGTATGAGAATGCGGCCCGACCATGCAAATAAATCAGTGGAAAATTAACGATATTTGGGTCATTTGGAAATAATTGTTTGTGGGTCACCACCACATCCAGACCCGCCTTCTGCCGTAGCGTGGTGGTCAAGTTAGGCACGGCCAACGGCGCAACGTTCCAGTCGCCCGCATGCACGAGCTTGGCGATTTGAAGCGCCCCTCGTTTTGGCCGTTCCGGCTGGAAAACGCGGACTTCGCGAGCTACGAGCTTGTCTGCCGGAAGCTCGCGACCGGTTGCATATTCCACCACGTTTTGCCCCACCCGAATTGCCTTCAGGACGCCAGGATGGGAAGGGTTGCTTTCTGAAAGGTTCCAGTAGCAGGAGAGGTCCTGTGGCGAGTAGATGACTACCGTGCGGCATCCGTGCTCGATGCCCCAGAGCGGATGGGCTTCCGGGTTCAAGGTGTGACGAGACCGCCAGATCGCATGTCCTTCGGGGAGGGGATGGAGGTGAGCTCCTTCTTCCGAAAAGATCTCTTTCATCAATTCTCGAAACCCGTGATCGAAAGCCTTCTCCCCGCAACACGCCTCGGCCACCAGAATTCCCCCCTGCTCAATGAAACTGCGCAGGTTGCGCCGGGCGTCCGGCCCCAACTCGGGAGCCTCGTGCCCATTCATGAAAGCGATGGGAGCCTGGAGCAGATCCTCGACCGTGGCTTCATTCGGGTCGACCACCTGCCAGGTGAGGATCTGACCGTCTAGCATCTGTCGCCAGTCTCGCGAGACCACGTCAACCAGGTTTCGCACATCGTCTTGATCGTTGTTCCAATCTTCGCCTGGCCCATGGCGAAGCTTATTAATCAGGACCGGCGCACGTCCCTTTGCCAAAAAGAGCAAGGCGAAGCTGGTGGCAATCGTGGGACTTTCCTCGGTGGACGTCCCCTTCCAGAAACCCTGGACCAGGTCCTGGTCGTGGACTAGCTTTTCCGCTCCTTCCCGATACCAGTCGTGCCGGCCGAAAAAACGCAAGCCAGTGAGCCGGCCGGCCCGCTCCATCCCGTATAGGTAATAGTAGCGCCATTGCTGGCCGAAACCGACGTTCTCACCCACGCGGAAATGCTCGGAGAGCCACTGTACACCGCGCGTCAGGCTCGAATTGACGCCCGACTCCCCACAATGCTGAATCTCATTACCTAGAAGCGCTTCCGCCCCTTCAATCCTTCTCAGCCCCGTTAGGATCAGACTTGAGATTCCCGCGCATGTCATGCTCCCCGATACGGGAGAACGCGATTCGGGTGTGTAGGCCCAACCTCCCCCAGCATTTTGACCTCGTTCCCAGTATTCCCGGGCGAGCTTCCAGACCTCGGGGGGAATTGCGATCCCCGCCTCGCTGGCCGCATTCAGGCCCAGCAAGGCGTACTGCGAGTTCGAGTTATCTCCGTTGCGCGTCTTGAGCGCGGAGTAGGACCAGGAACCAGGCCAATTCACCGGATCGCCCGACTTGATCTGGGTCTTGGAGAGCCAAGCGACGTTGGTGGCCAGCCGCGCCCGGTCCTGGGTGGGCTCGGCCGCGGCATAAACCATGGTTTGGAGTGAAACGGCGTACGTGCTTTTCAGGTCGTCGGGACCGAATCGACGAAGGTAGGCAAGGGCTTTTTGAATGGTTTGCGAGCGAGCTGGTTCCCCCGAGGTGAGCAACGCGAGCGTCACGAGACTGGTCGTCCCGGTTCGGGCTTCCTGGTCGATATCGACCCAGGAACCCTCGTCCCGTTGAACGGATTTAAGGTAGCGGACCCCCTCGCGGATGGCTCGCTCAACCTCGCCTCGAGTGACAGCTCCCAGGGCGATCCTCGGCCCGTTCCCCCAAACAGGAGCCGCCAGCATCGCGAACCCAGTGGTTACAATGACGGCCTGCCGAACCAGCGACATGACTCCGAGCCTCGGGAAGGGGAGAATCGCGGAATGAACCACCGGGAAGTGTTTCATTCAGCATGACGCAGTTCCCCTACCGAAAGCAAGGCACGATGTAACCGAACCACGGCAAAGGCATCGGCCGGATGCCAGTCATTCCGCGAAGCTCACCGCCTGCTGGAAGTGGATATACAACGGTTTGGGTTGGATGCTGGGCCGATCCGTGGCGATCGCGAATCGCTGCACGTTCACTTGCGTGGGGGCAGCCAGGCGTGAGATGAACAAGGACGTTCCCGTGGTCGAGAACTCGGGCTTCATGTGAGTGCAACGATCCGTGATCCGGACCGCCTGGCTCGCGTCCATCAAGGGGGCCGCCCTGGTTCCGGTAATTTTCAAGGGGGCGACCCAGAGCGACCAGCCCGCTTCGGGCTCCGTGTTCGTCAGGTAGGCAAGTTGCGGAGGGGCGCCATCAACGGATGCGCAAACTTCGGGTAGACTTGGTGTCGTACCGGGAAATTCCTGGGAGAGCGGACCGCCGCACTGAATCAGGCCGGCATCCACGACCTCGGTTCGAGCCGAGTTCAGTTCGAGCCAACCAAGGCGTGTTCGTATCAATCTGTTTCCATCCTCCTGATTCATCACATCTCCCAATACACAGATCATTCGACTTTGAAGCTCCGGCGTTCTGGGCCAAACAGGATCGTGTATCACAAATGGGGCCTTGATACTCTTGGCATTCCATTTAAGCTCAACAAGCGTCTCGCTCTCGGAATCGGAGCTGTTCGAATCAGAATGAAACGGCCGAAGTCGATAACGGTAGAGCTTTCCATCGCCCGCGGAGAAGAGAATGCATTTCGCGTCCTCCGGGTCGAACAGTGGACGGCTCACTGGCATCACGTCGAGGGGGATCCGCTCAAGCACCTCACCATCGGGATAACGAATCCGAGCGAGGCCACGCCCGTAGCTCAGCGCATCCTCTGGTCCCCGGCCGATCCAACGTCCCAGCAATTCCAATCGACCTTCCTCATCCTCCCAAGGTGAGCTCGAAGCCAGGTCCACCATGTCTCCCATCTCCCGCTTCAACGCACGGACCTCGCCCGTCTCGGGGTCGAGAATCCGAAAGCTAGGATCTGGAACAAGCGATCCAACCGTATTGATCTGGCTGACTTGAAATTTTTTGTACAACCGAAAATGGGTTGGCTTCGGCGCGAGGCGACTCATGCCGATGGCTGTCAGGGTGGCGAAGGCAACGAGGCAAAACAAGCCACGAATCAGCCCATTCAAAGAAAGGCTCATCAAGCAACTCCAAAGTGCGATCGTACCGTCGGCCCCAACATCGCGGCCGACTACTCCGCAAGATGCCGGACCCGCGTTAAAGGAAGGCCCGGCACGGCCCATTGTTCACAATTTCGTTGAAGGGAAGATGTCGAGGTGGCGTGGATTCCAAGGGCTTTTTGGATGTGCTGGAGAGAACCAATGACCCTGGAAGATGCCTTGAGAGGGGGAGGACGTTCAGCTCCCTTGCCACGATCGAGACGTGCGGGCTGACCAGTCACTCAAACATGACAGGCCAGTGATTGAGCAGGCAGAACCCCACATGGGACAGGCATGCGAACCAATGGCTACAAATTCAACAGAAACAATGAAGTGTCGCATTGTGAACATGATCAATCGAAATGCCGAATCTCGCTCCATACATATTTAGAAATCATGTTTGTTTCATCGATTCTAGAATCGATCGAAACTCGGGACCAACAAGGTCCTCACGCTTTAGATCTATGGCAACTACTGGACCAGTCCGAATTTCTCCCACCAGGATTTGCACCACGAGCGGAATGGATGACTGCGTGGACGTACCATTTGGCTCGTTCTTTCCCCTTGAAGAATCAATAGTTAGATCCAATCGCCACTACCTCGCGGCCCGTGGTAAAAAATATGCAGACTATCCCGGAAGTTTGCTTTTAAGAATTGCCGAAGGGGAAGGCTCGCTAACAGAGTGGGCAGTAGTGCCCGCGACGAGGGCGCTGGTGGTGAGAAATCACGCCTTGCAACCGAGCGACTGGCTGGACTGGCCGGCCCGTTCCAACTCGGGTACGCTGGCTTCCGTTCCCTTGTCGTGTTCTAGGTAACCGTCAAGCTCCAGAGGTAGCGTCGACCAAGATGTGTGGGATCGCTGGGTTTGTAAGTCAGGGCGGGAAGCCCGTCGATCCTGCCGTCCTCGTCAGGATGACCCGAACGCTAAGTCACCGAGGGCCCGATGGCGAGGGCTATTGGAACGACGAACGAGCCGCGCTCGGTCACCGTCGACTTTCCATCATCGATATCGCTGGCGGGGCGCAGCCGATGCCTAACGAGGACCAGTCGGTCTGGGTCTCGTATAATGGTGAGATCTACAACGAGCCAGAGCTCCGGCGGGCGTTATCCCAACGCGGGCATCGCTTCCGTTCCCAGTCTGACACGGAATGCCTGGTTCATCTCTACGAAGAGCAAGGCCCACGATTCGCTGACGCATTAAATGGAATGTTTGCCCTGGCGCTCTGGGATCAGAAGCGTGGTCGCATCATTCTCGCTCGTGATCGGATGGGCCAGAAGCCACTTTACTACGCGACTCCCAGACCAAACCTACTCGTTTTCGGTTCCGAGCCCAAAGCGCTTCTCGAACACCCCGAGGTATCTCGGCAGCTCGATCCAAACTCGTTGGCAAGATATCTCTTTTACGAATACATACCATCACCTTATTCGATCTGGGCGTCGATGCGCAAGCTTCCCCCAGCGCACGTTCTCATCTGGGAGCCGGGCAGGGGAGGTGAGGTCGAGATTCAACGGTACTGGAATCCTACCGCTCAGGTTGGAGAAAACCTTCCCTTCGACGATGCGACGGATCAATTCTGGAACGAGTTCCGCGCATCGGTCGCCAGACACCGACGCTCGGATGTTCCTCTAGGCGTTTTTCTATCAGGCGGAGTGGATTCTTCCAGCGTGGCCGCCGCTCTCACCGAACTCGAGCCCGCCGACAGAATTCACACCTTCTCAATCGGCTTCGACGACCCCAGCTTCGATGAGAGTGAGCATGCGAGAGCGGTCGCCAGGCATCTGGGCACATCCCATCACGAGCGGACCTTCTCGGTCAACTCGGTGCGGGAGCTCTTACCGGAGGTTGCGAGCTGGCTCGACGAACCGTTCGGCGACGCCTCGGTTCTCCCAACGCATCTCCTGAGCCGGTTCGCCAGGACCGAGGTCACCGTGGCCCTGGGCGGCGATGGGGCGGATGAGCTGCTCGCGGGCTATCCAACCTTCACGGCGGAGCGCACCGCCCGCCTGTTTCGGGCCCTTCCGCGACCTGCGCGCGCGCTGATCCGTGCCGCGGTCGACCAGCTTCCCGTGAACATGGATAACCTGAGCTTCGACTTTCGCCTTAAGCAGTTCTTGAAAGGGGCCGCGGAGGCACTTCCGCTGGCGCACCAGCGTTGGCTCGGATCGTTCGACGGGAGTGAGATCCAGCGCTTGCTGGCGTGCGAGGTGGAAATCGCGGTCGAGCAAGAGCACCTGCATCGAGCCCGAGGGCTGCTTGCCCCGTCTGATCCGCTGAGCCAATCCCTGGCGCTCTACCAGGATACCTACCTTCCCGACGACATCCTCTTCAAGGTGGACCGCGCGAGCATGGCCTGCGGCCTGGAAGTCCGGGCCCCCTTCCTCGACACCGAACTCATCAACCTGATCGAGCGGCTCCCCCCCGACTTCAAGTACGGAGCCAAGCAAACCAAGCGGATCCTGAAGCACGCCGCGCGTAGGCGGCTTCCCGACTCGATCCTCCGACGTCCGAAGAAAGGGTTCGGGATCCCGGTCGCCCATTGGCTTCGGGGGCCGCTCGCCGGTTGGCTCGACTCACAACTCGGCCGGGGCCGACTGAGACAACAAGGCCTATTCAATCCCAGGGAGGTGGAGCGACTCATCGGCGAACATCGCGCGGGTGTGCGAGACCACCGCAAACCACTCTGGACGCTGCTGATGTTCCAGCTCTGGTATGATCAATGGATTGGCGGACCGAGCGGCGCGAACTGAAGCACGATTGATCCGAGCCTGAAAATGACGTACTCTGCTGCCGGTCACGGCGACCTCACTATCATTCCCCAGCCAACGCGCAAGAGTCGCCCAGATCGCTCGCGCCCATGCCTGGTATCCCCAAGGGTCGAGGGTTCGGTTCCTCCTCGTCTCCAGCCTCCGCCGGCACTCGACCACTCGGATCGATTCGTTTCTTTAACCCTGCCTGGATGCCCCGGCTCCGTAACGTAGGATATCCAGCACTCAATCAACTGGCCGGACTCGCCTTTATGCGGATTCTTGTGGTCTCGGATATTCACGCGAATTGGCCCGCCCTGGCCGCGATCAACGAGCCCCACGACGTTTGTATCTGCCTCGGCGATCTGGTGGACTATGGCCCCGACCCCGCTCCTTGCGTGCGCTGGGCCATGCAACACGCCCACTATGCCATTCGAGGCAATCATGATCATGGCGTGGCGCAAGGGGTCTCGGTCACCGGAGAGAAAGGGTATCGGTATCTGACTCGCGTCTCCAGACCCTATGTTTGGGACTCACTCGACCCAGACGAACGACTCTATCTCCTCCAACTTCCACTGACCCAGCGATTGACCATCGGTGGCAAACGCTTCTTCCTCGTCCACGCGACCCCTCGTGATCCACTTGACGAATACCTCATGAAGGATCGACTCGTCTGGACCAAGCGCATTCAGAATATCGACGCCGACATCGTCTGCGTCGGCCATTCGCACATGCAATTCAATATGAATCTTGATGGAACGATTGTCATCAATCCAGGTAGTGTCGGCCAACCGCGCGATGGCGATCCACGCGCGGCCTATGCGATCATTGAAGACAATCGCGTTGAGCTTAAGCGCGTGGAATATCCGGTCGAGGATACGATCGCACGGATCGAGGCATCGTCACTCCCGGATCGGGCAAAGCAACTGATGTGCAGCTCGCTCCGAAACGGCCGGCTCCCCGACGAGAAGGTCTTGCCAAACGCGTCCTGAATCCGAGGCGCCCATCGGATGGATTGAAGGGGGGACAAACCAGGAAGGTTCAGGCAGGACCCATGCGATTAGAAAGCATGGGATTAGCTGGCGCGTTTCCTGAGGCCGGTGGAGTCAGCCCCCCTCGCCCCGCATCCTCATGCTCCGGTTGAGGCTTGGCGTCGAGTAGTCGTCTCATCGCGGCTTCATATCCAACGATCCGAATGTTTTCGAGAACGCGCGTCGCCCTTGAGCAGCCGATCGCGTGAGCCAGTTCGAGGATCTCGCGCTCTTCGGAAGTTAGAGGATCGGCAACGCTCGCGGGGTCGGTCTCCAGGCTATCGTCCGCCAAGAAGTCGAGCGAGACCCCTACCGCCTTCGCCAGGCGGAAAGCGTTCTCCAGGCCAGGCCGAGACTTACCTGCGAGAATACGCGAGATTTCCGAGTCGCTGACCTTCGAAATCTTCGCCAACTTTTGCCCATTCAATCCACGGCGCACCATCTGGGCGAGGAGTTTCTTCTGGAGTGGCGAGGCCTTGTCGGCATCCATGATCGATCGTCCTCGGTAGGCCAACCTCAGAGGAAGGGGCGAACTCTCACGCCCTTGATACTCCAGTCTAACACACTTCCCGAAGCCGAACAGGCTTCATCCCAAAATCGCAAGAAATATCCCGAAGCCGCCGACATTATTGCACTAAAACAACGTGGCCGACGCAAATCTTGGAGGAAAGCCAGCCCTCTCACGTTTGTGATCACAAACGTGAATCGCTTCTCCAAAGTAGAAATGGAGAAATCAATAGGCGTGAGACTTACAACTTCCGAGCAAGGAACGAACCGTTGCTCGGGGCAGCCGAGACGAGGGTAAGTGGGGCAGAAGCTCAGCGCGTTGGATTACCCGAGCGCCGAAGGATTCGAGTGAGAGTGTCGTGGATGATGGGATCACGCATTTCGGCGTACGACGTAATGCGTCAAGCTTCGGAGCACCGCCTTGGCTTCCGATTCGGCCAATCCATCCAGCGCGAGTCGAGCTCGCTCCGCGTGTTCCTTGGCACACTTCCAGGAATACTCCAACGCGTCGGAAGAATCAAGATACTGTCTAAGGCTTTGGCGATCGGGTTCCGGCTCGGAGAGAATCGCTCGAACGGCCGAGGCGGTGGCGGGAGAGGCGGTGGCGAGGAATCGGATCACCGGCAATGTGAGCTTCTGCTTTTTGAGGTCGGTCCCCAGGCTCTTACCTGTACTCCGCTCCTCACCCCAGAGGTCAAGCACGTCGTCGGCGATCTGGAAGGCGATACCTAGGTCACGTCCGTAGGTCTCCATGGCTTCCACCAACGCTTCAGACGCCCCCGCGTAGTGGGCGCCCAAACGGCACGAGACGGCTGTCAACTCGGCGGTCTTTCCCTGGATGATCGAGTAATAGTCCCGTTCGTCGAGTTCGAGGTTGCCTCGATGGTGGACCTGCTGGAGCTCCCCCTCGCAGACGAGGTTGGTAGCCCTTCCGATCCAGCGGCAGGCGAGCGTGGATTCGAGCGATGCCGCGAGGTGGAACGCATGTGTGAACAGGTAGTCGCCGAGCAATACCGCGGGCTCGTTTCCCCACTCGGCATTGACGGTGGCGGCGTGTCGTCTAACCACCGCCTCGTCCAGAATGTCGTCATGGACCAGAGTCGCCGTATGAATCATCTCCACCACCGCGGCGAGCACGGGATGGGACGAGTTCAGCCCCCCCAAGGCCCGCCCCGTCAGCAAAACCAGCGCGGGGCGAAGACGCTTGCCTCGGTAATCCGCGCAATGATCAACGAGCTGTTGGACGAATGGGAACTGGCTTCCGAGTTCCTCCTCGAAAACGCGCTCCGACTCGGCGAGCGCCTCGGCGATGGGGGCGTACATCGCCGCGAGCATCCCATTCACTTCCTCCGATTTGATCATGGATTGCGACGACATCCCGCGGCTCCCAGTTTCTTCGACGGACGAATCGATCGGTCACCCCCCACAGAAGTAAAAGGGGGGGTCATCTGTTCCAAAACGGCCCAAGGGCGCGCTCGCGCTCCACCAACACGACAACTCTAACCGAAACTTTCAGTCAGGCTTAACCAGGTTTGATCCACTGAGTGAATCGGGGCTACGTAGATAAGGGCCGTGCACACCGCCTCGTTTTTGCTCGAGCTGAACCGCGTCGATCACAATGCCGCGGTCAATTGCCTTGCACATGTCGTACACGGTCAACGCGGCCACGCTCACCGCGGTCAAGGCCTCCATCTCCACGCCAGTCCTCCCTCGAATTTTCACAACCGAATCGATTCGGAGTGTTGAGGAGTCCAAGGCCGTGAATTGAATCTGCACACTCTCCAGGCTGATGGGGTGGCACAGTGGAATGAGGTCGCCCGTTCGCTTGGCAGCCATGATCCCCGCAATCCGCGCCACTTCCAGCACATCCCCTTTCACCAAGGATCGGTCGAGAATTCGAGCGAGGGTCTCCGCACGCATCCTGACAAGTCCCGACGCGATCGCAACCCGATCGGTGGCCTCCTTTTCGGAGATATCCACCATCCGACTCGCTCCCGCATCATCAAAATGCGTTAATTCGGGCATGTGCGGAAGACTCCAGCTTTCAATTCCTTCTGAACGTATTCTACAAATCGCCGGCAAATTGGCTAGGGATCATTGCCGATTAGGGAGGACGGGTTATCTGATTCGGCCCGTTTTTTCGGGCAAGAGCGGGCGTGGCGCGTGCCAGATCGACGAAATCCAGACCCCCTGGACCGACCGCCGAGCCAGTTCCCGACCTGAGGCGAGGCGAGCCTCGAGCGACTCGGGCCAGTAAGCCGACCGCCGAGACACGACGAGCCAGTCGGCCTCCTTCCAGACCTCCTGGTCCTTGAGATGCAGCCCTTGCTGATTCATCAGCCTGGTGGTTGAAGCAATCCCTTGTCCGGGATAGAGGGTTGGTACCAGGCAGGCCATCTCTCCAGGTTCGATCCGGGCCGCGAGGTGTTGGAGCAGGCGCGGATCAACGGCGTCATTCCAGTAGGTCAATTCCAGTCCCAGACGCTCCGCGCCCGGCAGCCCACCCACGAGGGCATTGTAGTAGCTCAGCCCAAAGGGATAGGTGACGATGAGCCCGTAGCCCTGGCTGATGAGCCCCAACGCCAGAAGGGTCCGTCCCCAGATTCGAGGGCCGATCGCCCGCCAGAGCGTAACAAACCCTCCCCCGATCAGGATCGACCAGAGAGGAAAAACGACCAGGAACAACCGTTCCCCGTCGTAAACCGGGACTCTCGAGCTGAAAAGCAAGAGAAAGAACAGAATCGACGCGCCAAGCAGTAGGAGCTCTGGTCTTCGTTGGCGATCACGCCAAGCCTGCAAGAGGCCAACCAGACCGAGGACGTGGAGCAAGGTTGGCACCGTCGCCAGGAAATAGACCCAGGGGTAATGCCAGGGAACCTCTCGATCGAGATAGACGGTCCCAAAGTAGAGGACCTGAATGGGAACGCGGTCGATTCCGGTCCCGAGGTAGGCACGCAACCGCCCGACCGTGTCGTACCAAAGCCAGGGCCACCCCACGAAGAAACTGAGCCCGCCGATTCCGGCCCAGATCAGGAACCATCGGATCGCTCTCACCAGGCCGATCCGGAACCACGCCCAACTGAAGAGGATTGGGAGCAGAAACCAGGCGTGGATCTTCGTGAGCAGCGCCAACCCCAATGCGCCCCCCGCGAAAACCGAGTCGCGGGCGCGACTCGACGGATCCAAGCTCCTCGCGCCGAGGAAGAGGGCTAGAACCCAGAAGAGGCAAACAAAGGTATCAAGGGCTCCCAGGTGGGCATGGGCAAAGACACGAGGCATCAACAGCAAGGCCGCGCCGGTGATCCCTCCCCCAAGCGGGCCATGAAGTGAGCTCCCCCACCTCGAAACGAGACCCACCAGGACCGCGAAGCAGAGAGCGGGCGCAATCCGGCCCGCGTAAAGATAAAGCCCGAGCGGGTCGGCCCCCCCCATCAAGGCGATCTCCAGGGGAGCCCCCAAGGTCGAGGCGATCCCCAGGAGCCAGCGACCCAGCGGCGGATGCTCGGCGTTGTCCTTGAAAACCTGCTCCACGACCCGTGCGTCGAAAAAATGGAAGCCACGCGCGAGAAGGGTCGAGACGTAGGTCCGGCCCGGCCTGACATCCAAGGGCTCATCCACGGTAATCCCTGGACCTCCCAGGGTCGCGAGGACAAGAACGCCCGCCAAGGTCGCCAGACAGAAGGGCTGGAACCGGGCGTATCGGTTGCTCGAGGATTCCGGGTTGGGTGTGCTTGTCAACGAAGGGGATTCCTCAATATCACCGGTCGCGATCATACCGGTGGATCTCCGACCAGCGATCGCCTAGTTGATGTTGATTTCTTTGCCTGGACCGCGAAGGTTTGCCCCAAGTCGTGCGTCAACGAGCACGAGGGGACCGGGCGAAGGGGGCTCGGTGGTTGTGTGGCTCTCCGACTTCAATGGTGCGGCTCGCATGCTTTCAGGGCAAGAGGCCTGAGCGCAAAGATTGAGCCCGAGGTTCGCCCGGCGCGTGGCCGGGACGAACCTCGGGCTCGATCAAGTCGCGTAGCGAAGTAACGAAGCCTGTTCGACTCAGGGTTCGTCGGTCTTCTTCTGCGAGATCAAACGGCGGACGCGTTCGGCAAGCAGAGCTCCGTCGAACGGCTTTTTGAACGCGTCGTTGAACCCGAGTGAGTAGAGGTCCTCGCTCGGCTCGTCGCTTGTCAGAGCGACGAGGATCGTGGAGACGTGATCCTGGCTCTTGCGAAGGTTCTGCGCGATTTGCCCCGCCTCGATGCGACCGACAGCCATGTCGATCACAATACAGTCGGGGTGGAAGCTCTCCGCCCGAATACCCGCCTCGAAGCCCGAAGCGGCCGTTTCGATCCGGAAATCATCGCCTTCACGCAGTTGTTCACGAAGACTGGCGAGCATTGGGGCATCCGCCCCAACGACCAGGATCTTGTGGTAGACCTCTGCTTCGAGATCACCCAAGGGCATATTGTATTCCTTGAGGAACCGCAGCAGGTGCTCGCGAGGAATACGTCGATCTTGCGAGCCAGGAATGCGATATCCACGCAAGCGGCCCGAGTCGAACCACTTGCTAACGGTCCGAGGCGCGACTTTGCAAATCTTCGCGACCTGGCCGGTTGTAAATACTTTCTTCATCATCGAGGACTCCACTCGCCCAGTGTACCGGTGCGAGACCTCGGAGGTTGCCTCACCCCTCCGCATTGACCCAATGTCGGCGCGGTGACAGTCCCGGCTAGGCGGTGTCGGTCCGATCCGAAAAATCGGTCGGCCCTGCCGCGAAAGACGGCGATCGCTTTGAACGCTCCGACCCCGCTCTCGGTCCTCGTCGAGCTCGCTTCCGTTACTCGCCTGGCGCGACCTACCCTATTGGTACGTCCCGAAGGTTCGTTTCGATCGCAAGCGAAATCCAGACTGGCATATCCGGACCCCTACCGACGCATCCCGAGACACCCACCGGTTTGATCCGGAGGGTTGCCCGGCCTAGGGTCGCCTAGAAAGTGAGTCCCTCACTTCCCTGCCGTAGCGAACCTGACCGTCAAGACTATTTTTCGAACGGCGCGGCGTGCGACTTTAGAATGGACCAGGACTAGCTCGACTAAACGAATAAGTTCTGCCGAAAAGTCACACTGGGAAGCTTGAGATTATTAGTTAGTTTAGTGAGAATAAGAAAGAAAAAGGGACACTCGACCCCCAGAAGGGGCCGAGTACCAGACCAAGGAACTTGGCTCGAAACGCTTACTTGGCCGACTTGGCGCGGAACCGGTCGAAGAAGCTGGGCTTCGACGGGGTCTCCAGGCTGGCGGGTTTCACACCATCGTCCGCCTTCGCTGCCTCGGCGGTGGCAGAATCGGAAGTCGGCGAGTCGGCGGAGGCATCCGCCTTGGGCGTCTCTGGTTCTTTGTCGTTTGCTTTTTTCTTATTCCGGCTGAATAGCCCGAAGAACCGCGGCCGCTTCTGAGTCGACTCAGCGCTCGCCTTCTCCAGGTCGGAGTCCTTCTTGGTCGTGTCGACTCCAAGGAGCGCGGCGTGCTCATACTCTTTCGTGGGGCCGGGGATCGCATCGACGACCAACGGTCCAGCCAGGTTCTTTTGGCGAGCGGCTGCCTGGAGGATCATTACAACGTCGGGGTACATCGCGCCAAGATTCGCCGCGCGACGAATGATGTCGCCCAATGCGAGTGAAGCCTGAACCTTCTGATCGCTCCCCGCTCCCCCTCCGTCACTAATCCGGCTGATCTGAATCGACTCGTCGTTGTCCGACGCGTTCAGCAACAGGGGACCGGCCCCGAGAACCGCGGGTGTTAGCAGCTTCTGGCCTCGACCGAATACGACGATCTCACTCCGTTTGGTACTGGCCAGATGGACCAGGGGCGGCCCTTCGCTATCAACGATGTAGAGTGCGAAGGGATCTTCTCGGCGCTCGGGCTTCGACCGGTGGCGCGGAGCGATCGCCATCGACATCGACTCGTCCTCTTCCTCCTCCACGACGGGTTGATCGATCACTTGAACGCGTCCAAGGAACGGATCGGTCTCGTCGAGAGTGCGGAGTGCGTTAAACGCACCGTAACGGACCGGCACCTCCGCGACATCCATGAGCTTGATCAGTTTCATTCGAGCGGCGGACTGGTCGGTGGCAGCCAGGGCCGCCAGCGCGAACGCCCGAAACTCGGGTTCCTTCTCCGCGTATTCCGCGAGTATTTCCACGCCTGAATCATCGTTCAGATACGCGAGGGCTTCCGCGGAGAAGAATTTGACCTGGTTGTTTTGATGGGACAAACCGCGTTTCAAGGTCTCGATGGCCATGGGGCCGATCCCCTCGAGCCGAAGTGCGGCAATGCCGGCCTTGGTCGGGTCGAGTAGCTCCTCGCCCCAGGCTGCAATCCGCGCTTGCCGAAGCTGAGGGTTGTCAACCACGGGGAGAAGCTTGATTACGCGGAAGTAGCGATACTGATTGTGCTTGTAAACTTTCGGGACTCGCAGCTCAAGAAATCCGTCGGTCTTCGCGACGGCCATACCGGTCTGCTTGATCCCCTCGGTCTGATGGAACCGCTGATTGACCACTTGCTCCAAGAGTCGGGCTGTCTTGAAACTACGTCGATTCTCCTTGATCTCCAAACGGAACGGAGAGTCTCGTTTCACCACGGCGCCGCCGAGTACGCGTCCCACCCGTAGATCGTCGGGTTTCGCATCCGTCCCAACGATGACGGGGCCTCGAGCCAGGGCCAGCTCTTGCCCTTCTCTCAGAGTCCCCCCAGCCAACGCAACCTCTTTCAGCCGCGTCTCGAGCAAGACACCACCCGCCAGGCTGGTTGTTCCGCAGCCTGGGGGAAGTTCCAGTTCGACATCCAACCGGTCGTTCTTCGAGGTTCCGGTCGGAATTTTAAGATGCACGAGCACGATCGACACACTCGGATCCGCCAACATCTTATCGGGGTGTTCGATCCCCGCTTTCTGCATCATGTCCACGAGGCGTTCGCGGTAGATGGACGGTGGTGCGTCCTTCCCCGTGTCATCCAGTCCCCAAACGAGGCCGATCCCCTCCAGCCTCATGTTATTGTGGGTGGAGGTAAAAATGGACGCGATGTTCGTGACCGATTCCTCGACCTTCGGCGGCTTCTCCGACTTCTTGAATGGCGAGGCCGCACCGAGTAGGACGAATGCCGCGATCGCCCCAAGAGCTAGTCGGGCATCCATGCGCCTAGCCTGCTGTCGCCACATCGACCTACCTCCTTGCCGACCTGCTTGTAGTTGGGGAGAGGTCCCCCAGGTCCGCTTGCTCGAGAACCGAGCTCTGCCTTTGGAAATGCAAATCGTTCGCGCCGCATCCTTGCTGTTGCGAACGGCGGGCGAACTTTATTGTCTTCGGGAAATTGGGTCAAGTCGGAAAAAAGTAAAGTATCAGACGAAACCTTCAGAACCGATATCGGGGTACTAAGATAGACAATGAGAGGAGTCGTTGCTCTTCACCAACCCACGGGCATCCCGAGATTTCGTGTTCGCATTGAGATGGGAATCGCTCGTCGATGTGCTACAATAGGAAGTGAGTTGGCCTGGACCCTGAAGAAGATTTCAGGAAACGCAGGCCGAGGCCCACGAGTTCCACTAATGACCGCCTTGATTGCTGGTTCTTACGATCCCCACGACCTCGCCGAAGAGGTCCGCGATGTCGCGATTCACGCCTACCGATCGAAGCTCGGTCCGGTTTCCGATCTTGAGACGACTCGAGCTCTCACCCAAAGAATTCAGAAGTTGCAAGCGCAACTGGGGAAGTCCCCGGCGCAAGATCTGAGCCTCTGGTTGGAAAACCTGAGACGGGAAGTCGAATGCGACACCACGGTGCCATCGCACAGCGCGAGGCGAAAGCTCGCCCCCTGTTCAGCAGCGCCGTGCTGAGATCCGACCCGTCGCGTGCGCGATTCCTCTTCTTCCATTGATGAGGGGAGGATTGCGAACGTGCCACTCCACGCCTGTAAACGCTGATCGAGTCGAGAGAATTGTCGTTGGGGAAGCTCGTGGGATCCGTCCCCAGGCTTCCCCTTATTCTTGCGCCCGCCCTTCCTGATTCTTTCGAGTCCAGCCAACCTTATTTCACTCACCAACAGGGATTAAGAGGCTGAGCCTCCGAGTCACACCTCGGTGCCCACCCATGCCAAATCACATTCAATGACCATAATTGCATCAATGACGATTCCTAATTGGCTCGGCGCCAAGATGCTGAACGCGTATCTGTTGCACGCGAACCCAAAACGGAATGAGAGCATAAATCGGTTTCGCAATCGCAATAAATCTATTTTCATTGAAAAGCTCACATTTCACTATTTTCATAATAACCATTCAGCGGAACAGGTCAATTTCCGGTCATCCCGGAGTCAAGAAGCCTATTTCTCAGGCCACTTCGCGGGTGCTGACTGAATGCCCGCCAGGAGAGGGGGCCGATTGAAAATGTTGACTGATTGACTGTCGAATCAGCCTGTCACGCAAACTCACCTCAAACACCCCAAATCCACGATTCCCAATTCTTTGCTTGAACCAAAGTTGCCTCCAGCATCAAGGCGTGGTCGTCCTGAATTCCAAGCAGGATTGACGGTCGATTCGTTAAACTCCCAGGTTGATCGTGGCTGGTTAGGTGTGCGTTCCGCTTGAATCAGAGACTCCGGCCGCCCTAAAATACGATAGTCGAATATGCGGTCGGTGGCCTTGAGGGTGGGACTTCGGGTTTCGCTCGGCGTGGCTCCTTACTCGAACTCGTGGTCAATCCCGCGAGCTCGATCAACCTACTCCCGGGGTCTTGCACTGGCATGTCCACTTCCGGCGATCGGATCACCCAGTTACTCGACGAGTTCCGTCATTCGCGTGAAGTGATGGCCGCCGAGTTGAATAAAGTCATCATCGGGCAACGCGAAGTCATCGACCAAATTCTCGCCGCGATCTTCACGAGAGGCCATGTACTGCTCGTGGGCGTGCCAGGGCTCGCCAAAACCCTGATGGTCAGCTCCATCGCGCGGATTCTCGACGTTGGATTTAAACGAATCCAGTTCACACCCGACCTGATGCCGTCGGACATCACCGGAACCAACGTCCTGGAAGAGCCCGAGGCGGGCCGTCGGGCGTTTCGATTCGTTCCCGGGCCGATCTTCTCGAACATTATCCTGGCCGACGAAATCAACCGGACTCCACCCAAAACGCAGGCCGCGTTGCTCCAGGCGATGCAGGAGCGTGAAGTGACCGTGGGGCAAGATACGCTCCGCCTGCCAGAGCCATTCTTCGTCATCGCAACTCAGAATCCGATCGAGCAAGAAGGAACCTACCCACTCCCCGAAGCCCAGCTCGACCGGTTCATGTTTGATATTCGCGTGGGCTATCCCAGCCTTGAGGAAGAGAAAAAGATCCTTTCTTCCACGACCAAAGGGGAGTCGGTCGAGCTCAAGAAGGTGCTTTCGGGCAAGGCCATCGTCAACCTCCAGAAATTGGTGACCTCGGTCCCGGTCTCCGACTACACGGTCGATTATGTAACGCGTCTGGTACGCGCGACCCGACCCAGCGATGAGAAGTCGCCCCAATTCATCAAGGAGCTCATCGACTATGGAGCGGGTCCCCGCGCGGGGCAGAACTTGATTCTGGGGGGAAAGGCGATGGCGGCACTCGACGGTCGCTTCAGCGTGTCGCTCGACGACATCAGGCGCGTCGCGATCCCGGTTCTCCGCCACCGAATTAGCCCAAATTTTCAGGCCCAGGCGGAAGGGCATACGTCGGAGTCGCTCATCCGTAAGTTGATCGCCGAGACCAAGGAACCGGAAGTTCCCAAGTACGAACGGCGCGCTTAAAAAAAACTTGAGCGAAGCAGTCGTACCTTCTCGTGGCAAGCACGAAGGAGGGTCAACGGCGCCTCGAATCCATCCTTTGAAGGTCACGCCCAATTCGAGAGCGAGGTTCCGACTTGCCGAGCCCGGCCGAAAAATACCTGAAGCCCGAGGTCATTCGCCAGGTCTCGCGCCTTGATCTTCGAGCCAAATTCATCGTGGAGGGCTTCATCTCGGGCCTCCACGCCAGCCCCTTCCAAGGCTTCTCCGTCGAGTTCTCGGAGCATCGCAAGTACACGCCTGGCGACAATATCGCGGACCTGGACTGGAACGTTTACGCCAAGACCGACCGGTTTTACATCAAAAAGTTCCAGGCGGAAACGAACCTGACGGGCTACCTCGTCATGGATCTCTCCGCGTCCATGGGCTACACCTACCGTCAGGAGCTAACCAAGTTCGAGTACGGCATCAGCCTGGCCGCCGCGCTCGGTTACCTGATGATCCACCAGCAAGATCCTGTTGGCCTGATCGCCTTCGATAAAAAGGTCAGGCAAAGCCTGGCTCCCAAGAGCAAGCGAACTCAAATCGCGAATATGCTCACGCTCCTGGCCAGGCTCAAGCCCTCGGGCGAGACCGAGATTGCCAAGTCGTTGCACCAGGTCGCCGGGATGCTTCGCCACAAGAGCCTCGTCATCCTCTTCAGCGATCTCCTCGGCGAAATGGATCCGATCATGCGGGCCTTGCACCGACTTCGGTACGCGGGCCACGACGTGATCATCTTCCATATCCTCGACGAAGCCGAGGCGACCTTCCCATTCGACGGCATGCTTCAGCTCGAAGACAATGAGACCCAAGAGTCGCTCCTGGTGGATGCCGACGGCATCCGCGCGGACTATCTTGAGGAGGTGGCCGATTTCATCGAGTCGTACCGTAGAGAATGCAGGAAAATTCGGATCGATTACACCTCGCTTCACACGGGAATGCCTTTCGATAAGGCACTCATGAGCTACTTGCTAAGCAGGCAAGCTCGAGGCTGAGCCAGCGGGCGAGGCGAACCGAGCGTGCATCGATCGTCATTCCGCTCCGCGCATCGAGCAACCCCGTACGCCAAGTCGGACCTATTCCAATGGACATCTCTTTAATACATGCGGGACTAGCTGGCGGGGCGGCTCTCGCGGCGATTCCGGTCATCTTGCACCTGTTCATGAGGCAGACACCCAAACGAGTCGTTTTCCCCGCGCTTCGACTGATCAAGGAACGCCATAAACGCGCTCGCAAGACTTTAAAGGTCAAGAATTGGCTGCTTTTGCTCGCGAGAATGCTCCTGGTCGCCCTCATGGCCCTGGCCCTGGCACGTCCGAGGTTATTCTCTCAGACCGCCAGTAGCGACCGAGAGGTTCCCACCGCGCTTGGCCTCGTCTTTGATACCAGCCTCTCCATGAGTTACAAGGTCAGGGATAAGAGCCTGCTGGAATTAGCAAAGGAACAGGCTTACGAGATCCTCAAGAAGCTCCCCAGTTCCAGCCAGGTCTTCGTGGTCGACTCCGCCGAGCCGATCAAACCACCTTCCCTATCGACCTCCGCGGCGCGGAAACGCATTGAGGCCCTGTCGATTCGTGCTTCGAATCAACCCCTCAACACCGCCGTGGGGAAAGCGCACGAAGCCGTCTCGGATTGCGATCGGCCCAGACACGAAGTTTACGTTCTCACCGACCTGGCTCGCTCGTCTTGGGAACTCGACCAAAAGGTTGATGGCCTCGACACACGCAAGAAGGTGAAGTCTGGGATCGCCACATACGTTGTGGGCCTGGCCCCCAAGGAGGTTCGGAACGTATCACTGGTCGAGGCGGGGCCATCATCAACGGTGGTCACCCAGGGGGAGTCGGTCGAAATCCGAACGAAGGTTCGCTCACAAGGTCCGGCGACCAAACGCACGGTGGTCTTCAACCTGGACGGAAAGCCGAGAGCCAGGGAAGAAGTCTCGCTTGCGGCGAACGGTGAAGCTGAGCTCCGCTTCATGACCCCAAAGCTTGACCCGGCCATACCGATCCACAAGGGAACGATCACTCTCGCCGGCTCGCCCGACCCTCTCGAGTTTGATGATCGGCGCTACTTCACGTTTAAGGTTCAGCCTGCCGCTCAGATCTTGATCGTCTCCGACCGGGCAGGGGATGCCCAGTTCGTTGCGGGCGCCCTCGACCCAGACCCGTCGAGTCTCCCCCCCGGTACTCCTCGGCCGAATCGGGTGGAGACGATCTCCACCACCAAGTTTGCCGGCCTGGCACCTGATGCGCTCAAGGGCTACTCCGCGATCTTCCTGCTTAACGTAAAGCAACTCGCCGAGCGAGAATGGGGGCGGCTGGCCACTTATGTCCGGGAGGGAGGGGGGCTGGCATTCGGTGTCGGCGATCTCGCGGAGCCCGAGAACTACAACCTTCCCATTGCTGCCCAGCTCTTGCCGGGAACACTCAAAACCAAGGTGAAGCCCAAGAACACGAGTTTTGGCCGAGTGGCCGACCTGACTCATCCGCTGTTCAGCCAGTATTCGAAGCAAATCACCGAGATGCTCAGCCAGGTTCCCGTCTCCCAATACTGGCAAATCGAGCCTTCGAAGGGTTCGCGTACCTTGCTCGCCTTTACCGATGGTGCCCCCGCACTCCTCGAACGTTCGTTTGGCGGCACCCGTAACGGTCGTGTGCTGCTCTGGACCACTCCACTTTCTCGCGAAAGTGACACACGCGTGCGCGCTTCCTGGAATGAGTTCGCGTTGCCGGTCGGTGGTAACTGGTCGTTCTGGTATCTCATGAAACAAACGGTGCCTTACCTCGCCGGGGTGTCCGGCGAGCAGTTGAATTTTGAGGTAGGGCAGGATGCCGTCCTCCCCATCGACCCAACACATCAACTCAAGAACTTCGTGGTGCAAAACGACTCCGACAAGTCGACTGAGACGGTCAATCCACCGAGCGACGCGTTGGTCGTGGTATCCCCTCCCATTGGTCAATGGACGGTCTCAGCCACCAGACCCGATGGAGAGAAGGCCCAGATGGGTTACAGTGTGAATGCTCCCGCCTCGGAGATGATCTATCAGGCGATGGGGACCAAGGAGTTCGACGCCTTATTTGGCAAAAATCAATATAAGCTCGCGATTGATACGGAGAGTCTGCAACGTGAAGTGACGCTTCAGCGCGTTGGGGTCGAAATCTTCCCGTGGCTCATGTTGTTCATCTTGCTTCTGATCACGCTGGAAAACCTGCTTGCCAATCGGTTCCATCGCGAGGGTAACCCTCAAGGAACGCTAGGAGTGGCCACTTGAGCGGCTCGATCCGAACGAGACCGAATCATGTACTGCAACCGGAGCTGCTCAGAGGGTCGTTGCGATGAGTCTGAGTTTCGACCCGATCTACTCCTGGTACCTGATCGCGTTCATCGCCGTTTTCGTGACGGGGGCCACTCTCTGGGCGTACACGTTCCGCCTGCGCGGAACCAAGGGGGCCTGGCGTTGGTTCGCGCTGAGTCTGCGCCTCCTCGCACTGCTCCTCTGTTTTCTCGCGGCTCTCCGTCCCTCGGTGGTGATCCAGGAGAAGAAGAAGCAGGCGGCGGCACTCGTGCTGATGGTTGATGACTCCAAGAGCATGCAGTTCAACGACGAGGCCGGCGGAAAAAGCCGGTGGGCGGCCGCTCAGGAGACCCTCTTGCAAGCCAAGCAGGTGGCCAAGAACTTCGGGCCGGAGTTGGCGGTCAAATACTATCGATTCAGCTCAAATCTTCGTGAAGATCCCAAGCCCGGAGAAGCAAAGGAAGAGCCTACCGGAATCGAGACGGCCCTTGGGGGTGCCTTGATCGAGGCGGTCAAGCGGCAGGCGGGTACGCAGATCGCGGCCCTGGTCGTCCTGTCCGACGCGTCAAATAATGCGGGCATCAATCCGCTCGTCGCGGCCCGGCGTCTCCAGAGCCAGCAAGTACCGATTACATCCGTCGGTTTCGGATCCCCCACGGCGGGAGCGAACTCCAAGGATATCGCGATCCGAGACTTCTCCACCTCTCCTTCGGTCTTCGTCAAGAATCAGCTTCAGATCAATGGGTCTCTCTTGGTCCGCGGCTTCCCAAATCAACCGATCGACGTTGAACTGCTCGTGGATGGGACCTCCGTCGCGAAGACCACGGTCCAGGCGCCTGCCGGCTCCGACCTCGTGAAGCTTAAAGGGCTTAAATATATCCCGCAAACCCAAGGTGAAAAACTGGTCACCCTACGGGTGAAGCCCAAGGATCTCGAGCTGATCAAGACCAACAACGAAAGCAGCACCTTTGTCAATGTTCTCTCCGGTGGCCTGAACGTCCTGTTCGTCCAGGGGCCTTCCTGGAGCTGGGAATATAAATACTGGTATCGTTCGGTCACGTCATCGCCCGACATCCAAGGGGAGGCGGTCACGGTCCGCAAGCCGGCCAGCGGCGAGTCGGGCGAATTGAATAATGATCTCTTCGCGCCTGGCAAGTTCAATGTTTATGTCTTGAGTGATGTCCCCGCCAATTTCTTGACTTCAAGACAGCAGCAGATGTTAGCCCATGCCATCGAAAACGAAGGCGCGGGGCTGATGATGTTGGGGGGTCGGTTCAGTTTCGGACCCGGGTTATGGGGTTCGACCCCTGTCGCCCGTCTCTTGCCAGTTGGGATTCATCCTCAGGATGGACAACTCGAGCCCAAGGATGGTATCCGGTTCGACCCTCAAGTCTCCGGCCTGGAAAATTACCTGTTCCAGATTGCCTCGACCCGGGAGGCGAGCAAGCAGATCTGGAACGCGCTTCCGCCCATGACGGGGACCAACCGATTCGGTCCGGCGAAACCGAACGCGATGATCTTGGCCCGGTCGGGGGACGCCAAGGGAGAACCGGTGATGATCGCCGGAGAGCCGGGAAAAGGACGCGTGATCGCATTCGGTGGAGAGACCTGGGTCTGGGCGCGCGAGTCGGAGCAGGGGATCGCGGCTCACCGCCGCTTTTGGAGACAGGTCACCTTCTGGCTCGCTCATAAGGAGGACGAAGGGGCCGACAAAATCAAGCTGGCCCTCGACCGCCGCCGGCTTTCGCGCGGTGAAACCTTGGGTTTCACCGTGACCGCACGCGACGCGAAGAATCAGCCGATTCCCAACCTGACTTATCAAGCGACGGTCACCTCAATGGACGAAAAAAAGCCGACCGAGGAACCGGTCAACGTGTATGCCGAGGGGGAGGCCGCCAAGGGAAGCTTCCCGATCCTGGGCCAACCCGGGGTCTATCGCGTGACGGTGACGGCCAAGCGGAACGGGACCGAGGTCGGTCGCGATAGCTCGCGATACCTGGTGTTCCAGGATGATCGGGAGATGGAAAATCCCGCGGCGGAGCTTGAGTCGCTCAAGCAGATCGCCGAAACCTCGGGCGGCCAGTTCCTTCCCGCCGAAGAACTGCCCAAGTACCTCAAGAGCTTGATCGGTAAGAGCTTCTCCGAGTCGTTGACTCAGATCGAACACAAGCTCTGGGACAACTGGCCGTTCTTCATGATCTTCACCTTCATCCTGACCCTGGAGTGGTGGATCCGAAAACGGCATGGGTGGGTTTAAGCACGCGGCACTTGAGTCTCATCCATGGCACGGCTCCTGACTTCCGGGCTTTGACGGGCCCCACGCGGCGGCCGTGGCCATCGCCACCAGGCCAAGCCAGAAGACCAGTGAGCCGGCTCCGATCACGGCCCCAACTTGAAAGCCCGGTGCCTCGTATCGCAGTACGACGTCGTGCCACCCCGGTTTCTTGAGCGGGATCACACGTTGGGCATGGTTGCCACGTAAGAGTTGAGCCGGTTGGCCGTTCACCTGGGCAGACCAGCCTGGCATCCACGTTTCCGAGACAACGAGATAGCCGGGTGCCTCGGTCCGCACGCCAATGACAAGCTGATCAGGATCGCGGGCATCCCAGGTCTCAACGGCTTTGAATCGCTGCCGATCCGTCCCGGGCTCAAGGGGATCCTCGTCCAGGATCACTTGCTCCTTCGGGTTGGTTTCCAGGAGGAGACCCACGGGAGAACGACTTTCTTCCCGACTGACCTTGGCGAAAGGTACAACAAACGCGCGAGGCAGAGCTGTTGGGTTCCGATGGATCGCGAAGAATCTTCCGTCCCAGTCACCGGTGGCGGCCAATGGCCAAGAAGGGTTCGGCTCTTCATGATCCGACACGAGATAGGCCACGTTCAGGCGGTCGAGCATCGCCTGCTGGATCCGGTTTTCATGCCAGTCCACTGCATCGGCCATGGGTAAGTCCAGGTCTACCGCCCGTTTCACGTAGAGCAGCATATATAAGGGCTCATAGAGATCGGCCGCGTGTTGGATCTGGAAGGAGTCATAACGATTGACTTTCTCAATCCCGCGCACCGTGGCGCTCAGGTCGGAGTAAAGCGTGTCGCGAGCCCTAATCCGAAACGGTCCGCTCGACAGAGCTTGCTCATCCGCCAAGAACCGGCTGATTGGGTCGGCTCCCATGAACCGAGATGGGGGAGCCACCTTGAGAATCACCTGGCCATATCCAGCCAACTCAATCCAGGCCAAGGCGGCCAATGTAAAACCCATCGAGAACCGCTTCGAATTCCCTAGACGTCCTGCACCTCCCCAGCAGGTGACGAGGACCCCCACCAGCGCAAGCCAAAAGAGCGGACTCCGAACAATCCTCGACGCGGCGTTCGGTAGTTGCCTCGCCTTCCAGGCATTATCACGTAAATGGACGCGAATCTCTCGGAGCGTCTGTGCTCGGTCGGGAGGGCTTGGGGCAGTCGGCGGTTCGTCCAGGGCGAATACGGATGTGATGACCAGTATCACAAGGCCAGGGAGGGCCAGCTTGAACCCCACTTGGGCCAACCTGACGCGCTTCCGGGCATCGATCACCTGACTTCGGAGCGTTTCAACCCCCAGGCCCGCCAGGACCGATGCGCCGAGCGAGGTGAGGAAAAGCACTCGAGACGGAACACGAAATCGGTCCAGGCCGGGCACAACCGCGAACAAAATCGAGAACAGGCCAAGTTTCCGACCGGCTGCGAACACCGCCGTCAAGCCGATCAGGACGAGCCACCCTCGCACCAGCTTCCGATTCGGAGACCACACTGATCCAACGATTGCCAGCGTCAAAGGGGCCAACCCGAGGGAAAACACGGTCTCCCAGTAGTTATCAGATCCGAAAAAATCCGACGGCCCTCCCAGGGCGAGGGGACAAAGCAACTGGAGCAAATTCAAGGGTTCCACCTGGTAGTGGCTGACCTTCCCGGCTGCGAGCTCGGTGGCCCGCAAGGTCCAGGTCTGTGCCAGGAGGTCGGGCGCCAGTTCAATCGCCCCGAGGCCAACACTGAGGCTGAGCACGATCACCCACCGAAGCAAGTGAGCCCTCGACCGGCTCCCATCCCCCCCTCGCAGCCACTTGATGACGTCCCAGCTCATCCAGACGTTCAAAACGAACACCAGGTAGAACCATTCCTGAGGGTGCCCCGCCAGGAAGGTAAGCGCCAGGATCGGCGCGAGCCAAAGCCCCTTCGCCCAGCAACGTCTCCTGAGCTGAAGGTAGGCCCAGAACGCCCAGGGGTACCAGCTTGCCCCCCAGACATGGGGGTAGTGCCCCTCGAACACCTGTGCCATGAGGTAGGGAGAGGCCAGAAAGCATCCACCCGCGAAGGTAGCTGCGCTCAGCCCAAGACCAAGTTCTCTCGAAAGGACGAGTACGCCCAGTCCCGCCCAAAACAGATGGGCTAGTGTCAGCCAGCCTAGGAGCGAGGGGGAGGAAAACCGCAGAGCCAGCCGGTAGGGAGGATAGAACAGACCCGCCTGGGGATTACCGATCAGTGGGCGGCCGGCGAATCCCGACGAATCCCATTGTGGGACCCTCCCCAGCCGCTGGAGTTGTTCGCTAACCTGGAGGAAGTGAGGTAGGTAGAAAAAGGTGAGGTCATTACCTACCGGTCGATAATCGTCGCGTTGAGCATGGTCGATGCTGGGTCTTTGCCCATCGACGAGCAAGGCGCCTGGGTTGCGCACCAGACTCCAGCAGCAGGCCAACGAGAGCGCGAGCAGGAGGAGTGCGGAGGCAAGATGCCGGAGTACTTGCCTCATCAAATCGGTTGTTCCCACACTTCTCCACGCACGGGATCATGGGGCCTCGGGATGAGCCGGCCGGCATCGCTTGGGGGGTGGGCGACGTGCTGCCCCTTGCCCGACTGAATGCCCTCGATCAGGGTGAAGTACTTGTCCATGTGTGCCGTCTCGGACCACTCGCCGGTCCGCACGCTAAATCCTTGATGGGCCAGTTCCTCGCGCAGGTCTTCATCATGAACGATGCGACGAAGCGCCTGGAGCAGTTCGGCCTGGTTGGAGTACCCAAGGCCCCCTCCGCTCTGCACTCCCGTCTCATTGAGCGCGCCTCCGCCGGTATGCACCACGACGGGGGTTCGTACCGCGAAGGCCTCGAGCACCACGTATCCGAAAGTTTCGGGAAAGAGCGAGGGGACGACGACCGCGCGCGCTCCATGGAACAGGCGAGCCAGGTCCGAGCCTCCGAGCAACCCTTCGAAATGGACGTTGGGGAGCCCCTTGGCTAACTTGCGAAGCGTGGCCTCGTACGGCCCAGTGCCAGCGATCCGCAGGTCGATGTTGGGCAAATAGCGCATCAGGGGGATCAACTCCTGAAACCCCTTCATGCGTACAAGTCGACCGGCCGCCGCGACGTAAGGGCGTTCGACCCGTTCTGGCTCCTCATCCTCGATGCCCGCCGACCAGTCATCGGGCAAGAAGTAGGGCAGATGAATCAGAGGAGCCCCGATCCCTCGAGAGCGATGCTCCTCGAGCGCGTCTCGGCTGGGGAAAATCAACGCGTCGAGCTCACGTAAGCCACGATCGATCGCCCCGGTGTGACGCCAGGCCTGAGGCGGGCGGCCCCCCGCCAGTGAACAGCGGATACAGTCGGGACCATCGCACCGTTTCTTGCCGTACTTCCAGAGTAGGTGCATTGGGCAGATCAGCCAATGCTCGTGCGCGGTCATGATACGCGTTTTGGATCGCCCCATGTGGAGGATGCCAGGCCCTCCCACCAGGGAAATATTGTGGAAATGGATGACGTCGGTCTCAACCGACTCCAGTTCCTCCTTCAACTCCTCGAACTTGAAGTACGGTTGGCCTGTCACCTGAGTCGCCAGTGGTGAAAGACGACCGAAGGAACTCTCGAGCGGATGCACATGGAGCCCCGCCGGTGGCTCGTAGGGACGAAGCGGGTGCTTGCCTTTGACAATATTGAATGAGTCCACGCAGTGATAGACGTGAACCTCGTGGCCTCGACGGCAGAGGGCCCGCGACAGTCGATCGACGTAAGCCGCGTCGCCACCAAAACTATGGGCGCCAAAAAAGGTGGTGACCATGCAGATTTTCAAAAGGGCGACCTCCCTGTCAACTTGAGCTTGCTCGAGGCCGCGTCCGAGGCCCTAAGCGGCGCACTCTCTGCTTGCTCCTCAAGCAATGAGCCCGACCGTCGCGTCGAAGATGTACCAACTCCGTCAAGGGATTACCAGTTCGCCTTCTCGAGATTAGACTTCCGAAGAAGTGCTGAGCTGCCTTGGACCTCGTGTGTGAGGGGCTGGAATCCCCTCCTGCTTCTTTCGACCGAGTAACCTGTGCAAGTCACCAACTTGGACTCCCCCGACCGCGAACAGGATAGACAGGTAGCTCAACGCCCCTCCCAGTACCCCAACCGCCACATGGTATTGAGCGAGCAGGAGACAGACTGGGACCATTCCCGCCGCGGCGATCAAAGGCTTACCAAGGTGGTGATGCCAGGCCG